>JADMIO010828242.1_pt1 | contig 41124 bp, 37 predicted proteins | sample 8958161 | NCBI WGS metagenome assembly JADMIO01 (sample SAMN16585339, study PRJNA669376) | soil metagenome | isolation source: Crop rotation soil | place: USA: Cullars Rotation, Alabama | collected 2011
CTTTCCCCCTGCTCTCGCTGGTTTCGTTAGACTTTACCGGGTGAAATTCACCTTTGCCCGAAGCTACTATCCGGTGCGCATCTACTCCATAATCTTTTGTAAGAATGCGAACGATAGAGGCCGCACGGCCTACGCTAAGCGCCCAGTTGTCCTCAAACCTTTCGGTGTGGATAGGAATAGTATCGGTATGCCCTTCTATCTGAACAGTAATATCGGAAGTGTTATTCAGTACACTGGCCAATTTACCGAGAGCATCTTTACCTTTGGGATCTACTGCTGCGCTGCCCGATTTAAAGAGCAGTTTTTCTTCCAGTGATACATATACGTTACCATCCTTAATGTACACGCTCAATTCATCTGGTTTAAAATTCACAAGCGCATCGGCAACGGACTTGCGCAGTTTGGTCATCACATCGCGCTGTGCCTGTATCAGGTCTTGCAGATCCTTCAAACGTTTTGCTTGCTGTTCAATGGTAAGTTTTGATTTGTTGCCTGCCTCATTTGCATTCTGCAAGTCGCTTTGCAGGTTGGAGCTTTGCGATTTTAAGGAAGCGATCTGTGCCTCCAGCGAACGTTTGTCGTTCTGTACGCCGGCTAAATTTGAGTTGCAGGTATTGAGTAAGCCGTGTGTTTCGGAGCTATCGCGTTGCAAGCGGTTGCCACGCCCTTCGGACAATAAATATTTGCCCTTTGATACGCAGGAGGGCAATGTGAGTATTACGAATAAACTGATTACAGGCAGGAGGCGGAGAACGTTTTTCATGACATGTGTTTTTAGGTTACTGATACAAATTCCAAAAGGCGTTACCCGTGTTACGGCACTGGTAAGCCCTATTTATTTTATTTACTCTTCTTTTTTTCTCCACGATATATTTCCATCCAGGTCAATACACTGGTCTTCCTTTAAGCTTACCTTGGTTCCATCCTTCTTCAGCAGGCTGCCATTTATCCTTAGTAACGAGCCATCCTTCAAGGTAACATCCGTGTTTTGCGTTCTGCCGTTAGTAGTTAGAATCATCCTTCCGTCCATCTTTGCCACACAATACAAGGTATTGGTGCTATCCTGGGAATAAGAGTACAGTATACCCACCATCATCGCTATTATCACAATTATCCTTTTCATATTACTTATACATGTAAAAATTTATGCCAACTATTCAGGCTGGAGTGGGAGGGCATCTTGTAGAGTAAGCGGGTAGGAGGTGAGTAATTAAATACTCAATGAGGGGAAATAAAAAATCCTTCCCACAGATGGCGCGGGAAGGATTTTAAAACCCCCGGTGGTTCTTCTTGATACCCGATCGGACCCCGTTCGAACGTCGTTCGAACGGGACCAATCAGGTCAAACACACTAGGGAAGAAAGCTTAGAACGTTTAGACCAAAGGTCTTTAGTGGGTGCAAATTACGAAGTTTTTTGAATTAACTGCACTTCGCAATTAATAGTTACTTCCTCGCTAACTAATACTCCGCCGGCTTCCAGGCCTACATTCCATACCAGTCCCCAGTCCTTGCGGTTGATTTTACCATCAATTACAAACCCAACCTTTTGATTTCCATAGGGATCTTTCATAGCGCCCAGCACTTCTACATTCAGTTTTATACGTTTGGTAATGCCCTTTACGGTCAGGTCGCCCCACAAAATATACTTGCCTTGGGTGTCGGTTTTCTCGTAGGTATTACCCGAAAAAGTGATTTCCTTATGGGTTTCGGCGTCAAAAAAGTCGGCGCTTTTCAGGTGGCCATCCCGTTTTTCATCACCCGTATCTACGGAAGCCGGGTCCATCCAAAAATCAATTTCCGAGGTCATAAAATCGGTACCCGTGGTGTAAATACTGGCATCGTACACTTTAAAAGTTCCTTTTACATTGGTCATCATCAGGTGGCGAACCTTAAAGCCGATTTCGCTGTGAGACGGGTCAATAGTCCATTTGGTTTTAGCTGTTGTTTCCATTTTAGTTATTTATGATGCAAAGGAAGCTTCAAAATTTATCCTGCGCATTGATGTAAGATAAGAAATAATACCAAATCACTTTCTTTTCGGCAGGCAGGGGTTGATAGTATAACTTTTTGCATACTGCCTTTTACCGAACTTTGTATTCTGAAAACTATTGAACCAACCAATAAAGCGCCGCAGCTAACAGAACTACTGCTGCTGCTACTGCCACCCAAAACCATCCCTTTAGCTTTTCATTGGCGCGTTCAATACCCGAAACAAAAATATTTTCATCCGGTTCGGCAGTTTCAAGCAAGTCGCCGTGACCGGCTTCCTTTAAAATTTCGATGGCCTGTAATAACTTGCTTTCGCGCACTTTTAGTTTAACACCCCCAAGAGCGTTTGAATAAAGCGGGTCGGTTTGAATAGTTAGTTCGTCCTGTACAACGCTTTCTATCCCTTCCGATTCCAGTTTGCTGCGCACAATACCCAACTGGTGAGCATAAGGAAAGGTTATGAGGGTTACAAAATTATCGGTGGGCATGGCTTCTACCTGCAAACTATCAACCTTTGGATAATAGTATTTGTGCGGGTGGTAGTTTTTATAAGAAACATGCCTTCCTGTTTAATAGAAAGTGACATAAAGGACTGGCTCGGTTGTATAGTTTGCAATACCCTTCCCATCACGTCTATTATTTCTATCTGCATCACATTTTCGGGAAGTACGACAGCGAAATTACCTGTGGATGGATTAGGATAAATCTTTAGCGTCTCGCCGGTTAGTGCTTCAGTAATACCGGTAGCAACAGGGCCTATTTTTGCAATAAAGATATCGTGCCCGGTACTTGTAACCGGAATGGAACCTGCATTAAACGAAGTGCTTCCGGCAAAGCCGGTTACAAATACTTCGCCGTTATCACCAGCTGCTACCCCGTACAGTTCATCGCGGCTGCTATTGCCTGCTGTTAATACCCATTCCAGCTTTCCGGTATCGCTATAGGCTACAACAATCATATCCGTATTGGTAGAGCTGCCTGTACCGTTCTTATTAACTGAAGTAGTACCCCACTCAACCGTTGGGCTGGCAAAATAACCTGTTAAATAAACGTGGCCCTGTTTATCGGCCGAAACTGACTTGCCGTAATCAAACAGCGAACCCTTTCCGTGTTTTGCCCACAAGGCAGCTCCCGATGAATTAAATTTAGCAATAAACGCATCGTGTGCGCCAAGGCCGGTAAGTACCACTGTATCCATCCGCATGGTATCGCCGGCGCAAAAGCCGGAGATATATATCTCACCCGGCTTACCCATGCATATACCAATGCCCTCGCCTGCAGCACGGTCAACGGCCTTCGCCCAGGCTACATGCCCGCTGGTGTCGAACCGGGCAAGAAAAATATCGAAGCCACCTGCTACCGTAAGGTTCAACAAGGTGTCGCCATTCATAAAAGCCAGTTTATGGCTTTGGAAGGTGCCGGTTAAAAATACATTCCCCGAATCGTCTGCTGCTACGCCCTGTGCTTTGTCAAAGGTAACACCGTTGGCAGCAGTGGCCCATTTTACATCGCCTGTAGTTGTGTATTTCACCAAAAACATCCCGCCGTTTGCCTCGGCGGGAAATAAAGTAGTATTTCCAAATTGCGTACTTATACCTGCATATATACCTGCCAGGTACACATTACCTGCTGCGTCCGCAGCCATACAATTGGTGCGGTTAATACCTACACCCGATGAACTGCGCACCCATTGGATCATGCCGCCGGAATCATACTTGGCTAAAAACACATTATCACCGCTATTGTCCCGGAACAGTTGGGCGGTATCCAGTATCATGGGCGACTCACCAAAATTACCGGCTATGTACACATTACCGACGCTATCGGTAGCCACCGCTAACCCTTTATCGTAACCCGGGCCCCCGGCAGTATGCGCCCACAACACATTTCCCAGCGAATCGTACTTAGCCAAAAAAACATCACTGTAGCCGTTAATGGCAAAAGTGCTGTCGCCAAACGTTATGGTTTGCGAGGCAAAAGTACCAACCACGTATAGGTTGCCCCACCGGTCGCGCGTAATGGCGTTGCCATCATTATTATTTTGGGGGATGGTACGTACCCAGTTCCAGTTAGTAGTTTGAGCCGTTAAATTATAGTGTAGCAAGAGGGTGGAAAGCAATGCGTAAAAAATTGATTTCATAGTATGAGTTTATTTTTAAAATTTACAAGGTGATCCTAAAAACTGTGCCATTGTCACATTGTCAAATCGTCATATTGTCACATTTGCTACCGTATCTTTATATACACCAATTTCGTATTGCTTCTTGCTCCCTGGCGTTCGTCCACCTCAAACCGGTGAGTGCTTTTAATAAGCGGCAGCAACTTTTCAAAGCCATAGTTGCGTGGGTCGAAATCGGGGTGCTTTTTTAATAGCAGGTTGCCAAGGTCGCCAAGGAATGCCCAGCCGTCTTCATCGGCAATGTCTTTTACCGAGTTAATAATTAAACGGTTAAGGCCATCGTCCACTTTATTTAATGTTTCAGTGCGCTGCGCGGGTTGTTGCCGTGCGCCTTTCCGGTTGGTTGGCTGCTTCTCTTCCGGTTGCTGCTTCAAAATTTCGAGGTAAATAAATTTTTCGCAAGCCGAAATAAAGGAACCGGGCGTTTTACGGTAGCCCAGGCCAATTACTTTCATTCCCGCTTCGCGCAAGCGGGTAGCCAGCCGGGTAAAGTCGCTATCGCTGGTAACCAGGCAAAAGCCGTCTACACGACCGCTATATAAAATATCCATGGCGTCTATTATCATGGCGCTATCGGTGCTGTTCTTGCCGGTGGTGTAACCGTACTGCTGAATGGGTGTAATGGCGTTCTCCAGCAATACATTCTTCCAGCCGCTTACGGTGGGTTTGGTCCAGTCGGCATAAATACGCTTAAAAGTAGGGGTGCCGTACTTGGCTATTTCTACCAGCATTTCCTTTACATACGTAGATGAAATATTGTCGGCATCAATTAATACGGCAAGGCGCAGGTCTTTACTTGTTTCCATACCGCTAACTTATGCTTTAAATCATACTTCTATGGAAAAAGTTTCCTTTTGTATCCTTATCTTGCGTTCGTATGAAGCAAGAAAAAACCCTTAATGTTATTTCAATAATATGTGGACTGTGGTTCCTATTCACAGGTGTATTCTGGACATATCTTATCTGCCTTGCCATTGCTTACCCGGTTGGTATTATCGGCATTATATTATGGTATAAAGCCCGTAAGTTGGGTAGAAGCCCGCTAAATAAGCTTGCGTTGGGTTTGCATATAGCTGCTCTGGTATGTTCTATAGCTGCAGTCTTTATTTATAAATAGTCACTTATCTGTCGGTTGCAGGTGCAAGGCCTCTATCATTTTTTTCGAAGCGAGTAAACCGCTGGCAAGTGCAGCCTCTACGGTACCTGTATCATCGCCTTTATGCAGGCCTTCACCGGCAAAAAACAAGGTGTCCTCTACGGGTTGTAACAATATATCAATATGCTTTTCTGCACCGACTGTAGCGTAACTATACGAGCCCCGGATGAATGGGTCGGAAGTCCAGTTAGCCACGTGCCAGGCTTTTAGCTGACCGGTTAAAAATTTTTCACGTTCACCCAAAGCCTCTGCTAACGATTTGATAGCTAGTTTAAAAATGGTTTCAGTATCCTCATTTTTTAATTCCCTTGCTTGTGGCCCACCCAACCAGCCGGTCAGCAAAGGTTTGTGTTCGGGCAATTGTGTCCACCAGGTAGGTATTTCTGTATCTGCAAAAAGAAAGCTCATATTCTTCAAAGGTATCCCGGTGCGCTTTTCAAACCTGGGTGTTTCCCAAAAAACATCAGTAAACTCTAATAGTATCTTTATGATTCCACCGTAGCCTAATTCATTTGCTGCATTTATTTTTTCGGGTATATGAGGCAGAAACTGAATAGCCCCTTTTGCCTTGCCTTCCATTTGCAATACGCCCAGCGGCAACGTTACCAGTAATTTGCCGGCGGTATAAAATTTTAGGTTTTCGTCCACCACCTGCACATAATCTTTTGTCCACCGTACTTCCGTAGCTGCGGTGTTTAAATGCAATATGCACCCTGTCTTTAAACAATCGCTTTCCAGCGCTTCGGTTAGTCTTATATAGCCGCCTTCAACCCGGTATTGCTTTTCATCCTTTTCAAATTCCTGCCACTCATCTCTGAACTTAAATGCGCTGGCGGTTAATGGGTCGGCCGTATCAAAGCCCTCTATAAAACCCGAAACGGCCTGACGCAATTGCGCATACTCGTCGGCAGCAAAGTAAGTTTGCAGAAATTGTTGAACAGTAATATCTTCCTTTAATCCGTCCAGGTATTTATCCAATAACTCAAAACCCGGCACCTGGTGTGAATCGCTGGTGAGAGCGCCGTTATGTGTCCGCCACATTTCGCCGGTTACTGCTTCGTAACCTATTTCGTACTCCTTAAGCAGCTTAAGGGTTTCAGGTAATTGTCCATGAACAAACTCGGCGCCAGCTTCAATAGGTATAGTAAATTTCGGTGGGGTAAAGGTGTGTATCCTGCCTCCCGTACGGTTATGGGCTTCAATAATAGCTACCTTATAACCTGCCCTGCTCAACTCGCGGCCAGCCAGCAGCCCACAAGCACCTGCGCCTATAATAATCGTGTCGAATTCTTTCATTATTGGTTGCTTAGACAAATCGTGTGCCACTATCGGTTAATTTACTGTATCAAGTGTACCCACATTTCGCTTACAAAGCGCAGGAAACGCATACTAACAAAAATATTGATGAGCGGGAATATGAGTACACGTGGCCAAAAGTATCTTACCTGTTTTCCATACAACAGGTTAAATGGTACCCAAAAGGTATAAGCTAAGGAAATGCAAATAGTGAAAATATAATACTGCCACGACATTACGTCGAACCGCAGAAGGAACCCGCCAACTACGTAACTGGTGAACCAAATGGCGCAGGATGCGGAATAGGCGTAAATAGTAATGATGACGGTTTCGAGAAAGGTATACAGCCTGCGCGTAAGTACCAGGTACAGCAGCGATGCTGTAATGGGAAAGCAAAACAGCAGGAACAGTTCCATATGCTCAATGTACGCCTGTACGCTGGCTGCATCACTAAAGGTAACGCCGGGCATAAGTTTGGGATTGAAACCATATACATGTAGCCATAACCGGTGTACGATAATTTGTGCCGTATAGCAAATAAGGAAGAGCCCTACCGGCGATTGATATTTTTTTCGCTTTCCGCCCAGATATTCATCCAGTATAAGGCCCGGTTTTACCAGCATCAGCCATAAGGTTCGCAAGAAAGTGTTCTCCATGTGTGTGAATACGTGAAGAGACTCTGCCAGAAACGAACGCCAGGTAAAACGCGACACGTTGGTTTTTTGCGAACAGTTGGCGCAATAGTTACCGCTAACCGGTTGGTTGCAGTTTAAGCAGATATTAGACGGCTGCATAGCAGGCGAAAATTACTCAACGTTTTCTGCTGGTGCAAATAACTGGTAAATAAAAAAAACCACCGGCTGTTTAACAACCGGTGGGTGAGAATATTGTCTGAACCAGGATTCTTCTGGTTCGTATGATTAACTGAGTTTAATCATGTCAATCCTTTAATCACAAAAATCGAGGTTCAGACAGTCTTTATTCTTTTACCAGTTTAAATACACCTTGCTTGCCGCTAGCATCGGTTGTACGGCCTATATAAAAACCCTTGCTTAATGATGAAATGCTTACCTGGTTGTTCACGGTTTTTTCAGCCAGCACTGTTTTGCCGCTCAAATCAATAATTTCCACCAACAGGTTATCGTGCGCACCATCGAAACCGGCCAGTGATATACGGTCGTTAGCGGGGTTAGGGTAAACGCTTAACTGTACCTGCTGTGCAATATCGGCTATGCCGGTATTTGCTATCGGTAGGCGTGCCATAGTACCACCTGCGCCTACGGCCAAAGCAAAAGTTGGCGTTATTAATATCCGGTTATAGTAGTTGCTGCCGGCAGAAGTAAAATCTACTGTCCAGCTTTGTCCGCCATCGGTTGTTTTGTATATTTTATTGTAGCCTACAGCGTAACCAGTGGTTTGGTCTATAAACATAAACGAAGGAACCGTGCTGTGATACGGATATCCGGCTGCTACCAGGCCCATGCGCAGGTCTATCCAACTGGCGCCACCGTCCACAGTTTTCTTAAACACAACCGTATCGCTGCCGTTGGTATTGTGGCCTGCAATAAAACCAACCAGGGGGTCTAAAAATTGCAGCCCCGAATAATTTACATCCGAAGCGTCCGGGGCGGTAACAGGAAGCCACGTGCTGCCGGTGTCTGTGGTTTTAAAAACATTTCCGTTAGCGCCGCAGAAGTAGCCAATAGCGGGAGAAGGGAAATCAATATCACTCATAGCTGGTATGCCGCTACAGGGTTTCTCGGTATTGCGGGTCCAGTTTTCGCCGGCGTCGTTGCTGGTGGCTACGTAACAATTATTATCAATGGCAATACCCTTTGTTGCACTCACAAAAACGATGTCAATAAAATCGCCAAAATTGCCAACGGTATAACGGCTATGGAAATTATTGCCGCCATCAACGCTTACATAATAGCCGTTGCCACCGGCTACTACCCGGTTGACGTTTACAAAAGCTACCGATTTCATAGGGTCGTTGGGGTAGTACATCGAGTCGTTCCAGGTTAATCCCCCGTCATCGGTTGTAAGGAGCAATCCGTTCGCGCCGGCTACAACACCATTGAGACCCGAAAAGGCAATACGGTATAGATTGCGGCCGGTGGTACTGTTTATTTCACTCCACTGTGCCGTAGCAGTGGTAAATGTAAAGGCGGTTATTAGTAGTAGTAAATGTGTAATTGTTCTCTTCATACCTGTTGTTTTAAAGTGAATAAAATTTATTTGTTAATAGGCGAATGTACGTTTTACGCGTAATAAACAAGAAAATATTAATTTATACTTTAAGGTTGTATTATATGGCATTAATGGCGTTCGGTTAGTGCTATTAACTTTATGGAAATAAATTTCCAGGTCATCGTATATTAGCGGAAACGATTGCTATGAAATTACTTTACACCTTTTTATTGCTTATATGTTTAACCGGTCAGGGCATTGCGCGCGAAAAACACCCACCTGAGTTTTTACTTGGAATACGAAGTGGTGCCGGGGCTATGTTCAGTAATTACTGCACGTTCAACAGTACTACCACCACTTACTTTAGGCATAATTCCTTTACGGTGCCTTTAAAGTTAGAAGTGATGTTTGGTTTTTCCGGCTTTCGTATTGGCTACCAGTTCGAGTACCGGGCGGCGTTTATTAGCAGCAGAAGTGTTGAATTCAGTAATCCCGCCCTCACTGATAGTACCGAAACCTACCGGCGCATGGCAAATATCACAGGGCATTACTTTATTATGGAGTATGCCTTTTTTGTAAAAAAGAAGGTATGGGTGGCACCGTCGTTTTCCATTGGCGGTTTTTTTGGCAACTTTAAAAACAGGGACGACGATACTAAAACCTCTTATAGTGATTTTTATTCCAAACGGATATGCTTAAATGCAGGCATCAACTTTGAGTTTACCGGTAAGCGTGCCGCTTTTATTATTGCGCCTAATTATACCTTTTACAATTTCCGCGAAATTAATAACCCGCAAAACGGTGGCGGTTACCATGCTGTTTCGCTTGATTTAGGTATCCGTTTAAACCTTACCAGGAAAGGAAATACAACAGGAAGAACATATTATATTATAAGGAGGGGACACGACAAGAAAGAAGACACAAGTGAACCACCAAAATAATTAGGCGGCTTATCTTACTGTCGTTACAAAATAAATCTTGCTTGCCTTAAAGTACTTCGACGGACCGGGCAGGGTAAATACCTCACAATCGCCCTCGGCTTGTTTGGTTTGGTAAGGTTCTAATTCAAAATAGTGGGTCATAATATCATCGTCATCCTCATCATAAATGGTGCGCAAAGCCGACTCACACCTAAAGCCATCGCCGCTGCTTAAAATGGCATCGCGCAGTTTGCGGTAACGGGCGCGGTAAGGCAGGGCTTTTGGGTCATCATTATTAATGGCATACAATGCGGCAGCCTTTAAGTAATTAGCGGCAAGGCTTATGGAGATGGCATTCAAAATAGTATCGCACAGTTTAGAGGCAATACCATTCTGCCTGCGCTGTAACTGCTCGCGGATGGCTGCTTCGCGATGGTGTGCTAACCGGTTGTATCCTTTTTGAAATGCAAACCCGTAATAGAGTAGCCGGTAGTCGGTATTGGTTAGCGAGCTATCGAAAGCATTAAAGCGTTTCAGCAAAGTAGGATAGTAGCTTGGAAGCGAGGCATCGGTAGTTAAACGCTTTACTTCAGCCATATCTACTTTTTGGAAGGCATGGGTTTGTGCGATACTAAAGGAAGGCATCATCAATAGTAAATACAGTAAGCGCATATGGCTAAGATAATAAATTTGGAAAATATTTCCCTTATCTTCGGTAAAAATTGCGAATGCGCTTTTTGTATCTGGCCTGTTGCTTTTTGCTGTTAACTATTATGGCCTGCGACCCCTGCAAGGATAAAACCTGCGGAGGCCGAGGCACATGTGTAGATGGCGAGTGTGTGTGCAATAACCCGTTCGGTGGCGCTAACTGCGAAACTGATTTATGTGAAGGGATAAAATGTAAAAACGGCGGCAATTGTTATAAGGGAAACTGTAAATGTACCGAGGGTTATGAAGGCGACGAATGCGATAAATTAGTTACGGCAAAGTTTGTAGGCACCTACTCCTGCCAGGAAGGCTGTCAGGGAATTGGTTCTGCCAACTATGATGTAACTATTGAAGCTCATGGAGATGTTTCGGCGCACGAGGTGAATATTTATTCATTGCACAGCACTAACCCGGTTGCGATTGCCAATGGAACTAATTTAACTATTGCTTCGCAACAATTACAGGATGGCACTATTATACAGGGCAACGGGTCTTTTTCTATTGACCAAAAAACACTCACCATCAATATGGCCATTACCCCATTTCACGATACCCCCTTTAACTGTAGTTTTACGCTGCATAAATAGTTTTATTAATGCAGGGCAAGCTTCAATTTGTTTCCGGGCCTCATATTTTGCCGGTGGCATCGGCCTCGTCCATTCAGTATTACAAGGGGCTTACTTATGTTATTGGTGATGACTCGCCTTTTATGCTGGTAGTAGGGGATGATGCATTCAGTAAGTTCCGTAAAGTACAATTGATAAACAATAATGGCAACCGCATACCGAAACCGGATAAACCTGATTTTGAAGCATCAGTAATAATAGAGGGTGCAGCACCACGAATGCTTATTATCGGCTCGGCAAGTACTCCGGTACGTGAAAAGATGCTTTTGCTGCAAATGGATGATTTGAGCAGAAGGGAAGAGATAAGCAGCAAAGTATTTGTTGACCGCATAAGGCAGATGGGTATAAGTGAAGTAAATATTGAAGCGGCTGGAAACATAACCGGTGCAGGTAAAATAATTCTATCGAGCCGGGGGAATACCAGTAATCCCGTCAATAAAATAGTTATTACCGACAAGGATTTTTATAAAAAGCAGGGCGAGGCTGAACTCCGTGTAGTCGAGATTGTATTACCGGAAACCGGGGCTTACGCTGGCGTCAGCGACTTTTGTTATTGGCCGAAAGAGGACATGCTCTTTTTTACCGCCACCACCGAAGATACTACTAATGCATACGATGACGGCGTTATAGGCGATAGCTATCTTGGCTGGATTGAAAATATTTCTACAAAGCTTTCAGGTGATATTTTTATGCCAAATGCTTTCTATAATTTGTGTGAACTGGATAAAAGTTTTAAAGGACAAAAAATAGAGGGAGTTTGTATTCGTCAGTTTTCGCCTGCCCTTTCATTGCTTTTAGCTGCTGATAGCGATAAAGAGGAGAGCAGCGGATTGTGGGAAGTGGAAGTTACGGAAATATGAAAAGGCAAAACATTATAGAAATTCCCGTTCCAAAGGATTTTAATTTCTCCGAATGCCTGTGGTTCTTAAACCGAAACTATGACGACTGCCTGCATTCTATTAAGGAAGGTGAGATTATAAAGGCCATTGAAATGGATAGGCAGCTTTACCTGCTACGAATTACGAAAAAGGGTGAGAAATTGATAGTGGAAATTTTGCAAGGTAATACCGCCAAGGAAGATAAACGGAAATTGGCTGCTTATGTTAACGACTGGTTTGATATGGAAAGGAAACTGGATGACTTTTACGCTCTGCTTTTAAACAACAAGCGCGTTGCCTATATGCGCGAGCAATTTAATGGCTTGCGGTTAGTAGGTATTCCTGATCTGTTTGAGGCCTTGTGCTGGAGTATCATCGGCCAGCAAATAAACCTGAATTTTGCTTATACTTTAAAACGGCGTTTGGTTGAACGCTATGGCAGAAGTATTGGTTACGGAAATGGGATGCATTATGTATTTCCCTCACCCAAGGTTTTAGCGCAGGTTACGGTTGCTGAATTGAGACAAATGCAGTTTTCCGGCCGTAAGGCGGAGTATGTAATTGGTGTTGCCAGCGAATTTGCAGAAGGAAGGTTAAGCCGGTTATTATTGGAGGGCTTATCTACAATTGAAGAAAAGCAAAGCCGGCTAACCAGTATAAAGGGTATTGGAATATGGACCGCCAATTATGTATTAATGAAGTGCCTGCGCGAGCCGGGTAGTATTCCCTACGGCGATATCGGGTTATTAAATGCGCTGGAAAGCCATGGTATTATTAAAGACAGGAATGAAGCGGCCAAAATCCATCGTTTTTTTAAAAAATATAAAGGTTGGGAGAGCTACATGGTGTTTTATTTGTGGAGGAGTTTGAGTATAAAAGGCGAACCGGGGAAATCCTAAACGTTAATAACAAGTTAATTTTAAGGTGGTTCAATTTTTGTAGTTTCATTTTTAGCTTAATAAATTGTTATTTCACACCCATAAACCATAGAGTATGAAAAAGTTATATTTCCTGTTTGTAGTTTCAGTTTTCTGTTCAGCCGGAGTATTGGCGCAACCCGGTACCCTTGATAATACATTTGGAACCGGCGGTAAAGTGGGGGTAATTCCCAATGCTGCCGATGAAATGATAAATGCCGTGGCAGTTCAAACTGACCAAAAAATAGTAGTGGCTGGTAATAATATTGCCGCCAGTACTTCGCAATTTTTGGTGGTGCGTTATAAAACCGATGGAACGCCCGATAGCACCTTTGGCACCAATGGCCGTTTTAAGACCTTTGTCAACACAGGCGCCAACGAAAATGCATATGCAGTTGTAATACAGGGCGATACCAGTATATATGTTGGTGGCGCTGCGGGCGATGATTTCGCGGTTATGAAGCTTCGCGCCAACGGTACATTAGATACCAGTTGGAACCATAACGGCAAAGTAGTAACTCCTTTCGGTTCCAGCAAAGTAGGAGCGCTTTCGATGGCTATGCAGCCGGATAATAAGATAGTAGCTGCCGGTTTTGCCAAGGTGGGCTCTAAAACATATTTTGCGTTAGCCCGGTATAAAACTGATGGCAGCCTGGATACTACCTTTGATGCCGACGGTAAGTTGACTTACCATATTGGTGCAGCCCAACAGGATAGCGGTATTGCACTGGTAATACAACCAGACGGCAAAATTATAGTAGGCGGTATTTCGTTTAATGATAATGATAATGACTTTGCGCTGGTTCGTCTTAATGCAAATGGCAGCGAGGATAATACCTTTGGCACCGAGGGAAAAGTTACCACCGATTTTGTAACCAATAACGATCAACTGACCTCTTTAGCTTTACAAAGCGATGGTAGTATTATAGCAGGAGGAACAGCCAGCGACGGTACAAGTACTTTTTTTGCACTTGCAAGGTATGATAGTACAGGTACCCTTGATGCCGGCTTTGGCGGCGGAGGTACTGGCACCGTTACTACCAGTTTTGGCACCGGTTACGACCTGTTGAACGCCCTTACCCTGCAAACAGATGGAAGTATTGTAGCGGCAGGCAGCACTAATTCTCCTCCGGGGGGCTCATTTGCATTGGTGCGTTATACCGGTGCAGGTGTGTTGGACAATAGTTTTGGCAATGGCGGAAAGGTAACTACTGCGGAAGGCTCGGCGGGCGGTGCGGCTAATGCAGTAGTAATGCAGGCCGATGGAAAAATTTTGGCGGGCGGACGTACGAATAATAGTTTACACCGTGGCTTTGCGCTTAACCGCTACATAGGCGGTGGCGGTACTGGCATTACTGATATTTCCTTGCTCGATGGCTCATCGCTATTCCCTAACCCGGTTAACGAACAGGCTACCCTTAAATACAATTTGCATAACGCACAACATATTACTATAAAGCTTACTGACCTGCAAGGGCGCCAGCTTCAAACTATTTTGAATAACGTGCACCAGCAAAGCGGTTCTTATACCCAAAGTATTCCCTTACAGAGTGGCTTAGCTAGCGGTGTTTATATGTTAACACTAACCAATGACAACGGTACGGTTAGCTGGAAGATAGTAAAGTAATTAATGCCCACTGACAGCCGGCAGATATGCAGAATTAACAGGCCACTGGCAATTAGCCAGTGGCCTGTTAATTTACAATTGAACCGTTTTTAATACACTTATCAGCCTTAGGCCATATATGTTTATAAACAGGTTGCCACTTTGCAAGCGCTAAGCCTACTTTTAGCCAACCAAAAAACCAAACCTATGCACAATCTTATTGTTTGCGCAGTTGCTGCGCTTGTCCCCTTAATAATTGGTACCGCGTGGTACAGTCCCATGTTATTTGCTAAACCCTGGATGGCCGCTGTAGGCTTATCAGATGCCGACCGCGGAAAGCGCGGTATGGCCGTGCAAATGGTAGTGCTGTATGTGGTAAGCATTTTACTTGCCATGGGGCTGATGTTTGCTTCCATACACCAGTATGCTTTGTCATCGTTATTTGATAATGCACCGGGCTTCCACGATAAAACGGGCGAAACCTATGCTTTATTTACCATGCTGATGGAAAAATATGGCACCAGTTACCGCACCTACAAGCACGGAGCTGTACACGGTGCGTTTGCGGCTTTCTTTTTTGCCTTGCCATTAATAGCCAGTTGTGCTGCCTTTGAATTAAGAGGCTGGAAATATGTCGGCATTACCTTCGGCTATTGGCTAATTAATTTTGTTTTAATGGGCGCCATTGTTTGCCACTGGTGCGCACCTACGTTGATGTAGGATAGGTTATTAAGAAATTAGGTTGGATTAGGTTGATTGAGTTTGAATCGGCCTAATCCAATTTTTTTTGCGGTATGGGTAATTTATTCCCAGTGGGCATTTTTGTTACCTGTAATAGAGCTAAACCGAAGGTGAAATGGTAGTTTACCCCTGTTAAACCTGTTATATTTTTATGGCATGTAAGTTGAGCTAAAAGCATGTAGCCACCCGGTATTAATTACTAAAATTAAATACCATGGAAACAAAATTCTTCTCCGCAGTTTTATTGGCAGGCGCGCTTACGCTGCAAATACAGGCACAATCTCCTTCAACATATATACCAAGTGGAAGTTCGGAAGGAAGTTCACAGGAGTGGACCTCTATATCTAATCCTGCATTAAGTAATACTTATAGCCCAGTATCGGCGGGTATAAAGCAGTTTTTCCCTAACCCGGTAACCGATCTGGCACATTTGCGGTTCAGTTTGCCGGAGGCCGCTTATTATACCATTGCGTTGTACGACCTGGATGGTAAGCTGGTTCAAACTTATCGCAATAACCAGTTCCTTAACCCGGGCAGTTACACCGAAGACCTGGACTTTACTTCCATTTCATCGGGAGCGTACCTGTTATACATTTTTAATGGCACCGAACGGTCAGCGTTAAAGGTTATTAAGCAATAGATTTAATTCTTACATTTTTGGGACTATTTCAATTTGCAATATACCTTTTCGGGTAAATTCTCAATATCAAAGCAAAGGTTTATTATTATCGGTCGGGTTAGGCTGCGTCTGATAACCTGTTTTCTCTAAATATAAATCCGACCTTCTCCGCTACCTCATCCAAAAACTTTCGGGCTTTATTAGTATCCATGCGCGAGGTAAAAGTTAGGTAGACCTGGCCTTTGCCTTTATAGTCTTGCCTAAGCAACTCCCGGAAATATTTTTCCTTTTCCATTTGCCCCCGTCCATCTTTAAAGGTTTCGTTTATACTATTGCCCTTATCAGGTAGTAAGGTGATGGTTCCATACCGGTGTACTGCCTGCCGGTTGTGTGGAGTATACGAGCGGTCGGTGGTGCCGTTTAAGTACATGGCTAATTGATTAATAGTTATTGATTATTTACTGCTCATAAGTTATTGGTCATTGGTCGCTGCTCACTCTTCAACATTCACTTCTACTTCCTCCAGCATTCCATCTATGCTTACTGCCACATCAAGCCTGTCATCGGGGTGTATGTAATACCATTTGTAGTTGCATCGCACATTATCTACCACCGCCCGCTCGCGGCATACTGGTATTTGGTGGTAGTCTATAAGATCTTTAGCTCGGCGGCGGATGTCGCCAATTCCGGCTTCTATAGCGCTACGCATGGTTAGGCGCTCACCTCTTAGCATTCGCTTTACTATTTCGCGGCATTGTTTGTCAAGTTTTTCGCGGCGTTCTACGTATGTTTTCATAGTTTTTATTTTTTGGTTTTTAATTTCAACTGTTAACTGGCCATTGCCAATTGTGCTCCCATTCTTCTATAATATTTCTGCAAACGGGTGGTTACCTCTTTTTTATGCTCAAATCGCTCAAGCCACTGTTCTTTTCTCTCAAACAGCCAGGTATCCAGTATGCAATACTCCGGCACATCCATTTTTTTGCTTTCGGTTCTTAGCCACCGGTTGCATTGAAGTATTAGCGTGCACACCTTCCTCATTTTTTCTTCATGGCAATCGCGGCACAGGTAGTTACAATTGCTATTTTGTTTTATCATCTCAACACGATTTCGCACCTCTCCACATGCCCGGCATTTTTCAAGCTCTCCACAAGCGGTGCAATAATTACCGGGTTGGGTATCACGGTGGGTCAGGTGACGGATGTGCTCTTTCCGCCCGCATTCTTCACAGGTAAATTCTTCGTGCATTTATTTAGAACTGTATTCGTTGTGTCCGTTTCTCTCTTTCCCGGGCCCCCTCCCCAGGAGGGAGGGGGTGGCGACGCCGTGGCGGGAAAGGAGAGAGTCTTTATTGAGCCCTTACGGGGACTCATTCACCGTTCTTCTTATATTCGATAACGATTACAAGTGCAAATGTAAATTTTACTTTTCAAATTTGAAAAGAAATATTATTTTTAACTTGTCAACAAAAGAAAAGACGTGGTAAAAAAAGAAGATATAACAAAGAGGTTCATAGCTAAAGTGAATGATCTTTTAAAGAGCAGGACTATAGCTAATAGAAGGGAATTGGTGGACAATTTAAATTGGAATGAAAGCGCCCTTAGCAACGTAATGGCAGGCCGCCGCCATGTGCCTGGCGAAGTTGCCGATAAATTATTTAAACTTTACAAAAATGAAAAGCATGCACCCCTTGTTTTGCATGAGGGGACGCCAGTATACGAGTTAACAGCCGCAGCCGGGCAAATGGAAAACATAAGCCAGGTGCCCGAAGTGCCTAGTTTCCATGTAAATGTGCCGGGTTACGAGGATTGCAACTTTGGCATGTATGTATATGGGCATTCCATGTACCCTACCATTGAGAACGGCTCCTTAATATTATGCCGGAAAGTTTTTGATAAGGAGGTAATTATGTATGGCGAAATTTACCTGCTGCGTACCCGCGATTATTTATTGGTAAAACGCTTGCAAAAAAGCGACCGAAAAAATATGGTGCTTTGCACTTCCGATAATTTTGAAAAGCGTAGCGAGAATTACCGTCGCTTTGAGCCCTTTGAATTGGAATTGGATAAAATAATTGACCTTTACCTTGTAAAAGGAATTATCAAAAAAACGCAGTCCTGAAGAAGTGAATAGTGAATAGTAAATAGTGAATACAATTATGAAATCAACTTTATTGAAAACCATATTATTTGGAATTACTTTGGTTTGGCTTTCATCATGCAACACGAACCATGGGCCGGACAGAGAAAAGCTATTGCAAGTATCCAGGGAGTATATTCAAACGAAGCTTACTAAAGACATGAGGATCGATAGTTGCTACATTACCAACGTAGATACTTTTACTGCTGCGAAGGAAGCAGGTGTATATATTACTATGAAAAGTGATTCGCTAAGGTCGTTGGGTGCCTTGCAGGAAGCGTTGATGAAAAAACTGAAAGCTAATACCGAGGTAGTAAGGCTTTCTTACAAAGTAAGCAAGGACCTGGGCGATAAGGATAAGGAGAGTTTGTTTAGCGACACTACCGAAATTAACGCCATAATGGCTACGCGAATGAGGCTGGGTGCTGAAATTGATTCTTTAAATAAATTACGTACCGAAGGCCGTTTCGATGTAAATGAGTTACTGGATTACCGTACGGAGTTGCAGTTATGTGTTTCGGACAATAGTGGTAAGCAAATTTGTAATCTGTTTGTAGTGCTTATAACCAAAGATTATAAGGTGGAGAAAAAGTTTGGGCAATAAACTTTTACTTCTTACTGCTTTTTTCTAATTGCTTAACTTTTTGCTGTAGCTGCTCTATCATTTTTTGCTGTTCCTGCATGCCATTAATAAGCAGGAAAATATAAGCCTGGTTACTTACTTCGCGCAGATCTTTATAGTCCTTATATTCTTTTTTGGAAACCATATAAGGAGCGATCTTTTCCAGTTCCTGTGCTACTACGCCTATTTGTTCGCCATCTGCTTTAAAAGGAGCGCTGGCATTGTACTTGAATTTAACCGGGTGTATCTGGTTAATAACATTCAACCCATCGGTAAAGTTACCGGTAAGTGTTTTTACCCTGCCATCGGAAAATACACCCCATGCACCGGTAGTGTTATTGGCTGCCCCGTTTACAGACAGCAGAGCAGTGGGAACGGTAGTGCCTATACCCACCAACTGTTGGCTGGTAATTCGCATGGCCTCAACTAAACCGATGATTCCCTTCCGGGTATCAAAAGACATATAAGCGAACTGGTCGCCATCTGTATTATTTTCTTTTTTACCGCTTACCCTGGAAAATGTGCAAATGTGTTGACTGCTGGATTGGTCGCGCCCCGCAAATATGATGTTGCCTCCCTTATCCTGGTAATTTGAGGAATAAATTCCCGTTGGATCACCGTTTACTACGGCCAGCATACCACCATCATCGAAGCGATACTTATCCACTGCGCTTATCGCCACTTCTGGGAACGCTCCCGGGATGGTTATACCTGAAAGCCCGCCAGAGCCTACGTGTAAATGAACCGCAGGGTTTGAATTGCCTATGCCCACAAAGCCATTAGTAAGAATAGTAGCCCATTCAGTATTGTTGGTGCGGAATACCAGGCGTTGGTTATCAAGGGTGCCTAAAAAGTTGGTGGCGGGGTTGGTACCGGTATTGCCGGTAGTTCTCCAATACAACCCACTAAGGTCGGCGGGGGCCCATGCAGCTCCGGTCCATTGTAAAACATAGTTGGTACCGGGCGCAGTATTACTTATTGGCCTGCCTTGTAAACCTACCACAGTTGGGTTAGGATAATTGCCGCTTAAATCGCCGCCTGCTGCCCCTAAAGGACCGGTTACACCAGTAGCACCGGTAGCACCGGTATCTCCAGTTACACCTGTTTGTCCTGTAGTTCCCGTGACCCCTGTAGCACCGGTTGCCCCAGTCAGGCCGGCGGCACCGGTTGTTCCCGGGTCGCCAGTATTTCCGGTAGCTCCGGTGGCGCCTGTAGCACCCGTGGCTCCTGTAACACCTGCGCCGGTAGGCCCTGTTGGGCCGGTGGCGCCGGTGGCTCCTGTAATGCCATCAATGCCTGAAGGACCGGTAGCCCCTGTTGGCCCTGAGCCTACACCAGTTGGGCCGGTAATCCCGTCTACTCCTGCGGGGCCCGTTGGCCCAGTTGGTCCAGTCGGTCCTGTGGCACCTGTACTTCCACTACCGCTTACTTGTACCGAGCTGCTGCAAAGGTTTTTCCAATTTACAGCTACAGAATCGTAGGCAAGCACGCATCCGCTGTCAATATCAAACACCAAAAGGCCATTGGGTAATGGCGTGGCTATAACAGCCCTTTGGGCAGTATTCATACGTGGAATGAGTAAACCTTTTGAGTTGGAGTATAACTCCAATAGGGCAGAAGAGTTGGGCGTAGCTGTTCCAATGCCTACATTGTTTTGGGCAAATACTGAAAAGCAACAAAGCAACAGCAGGGGGGGTATCAGTTGTTTCATAGAATGGGGATGAGTAGTTTAAAAATAAGAGTTTTCTATCAATTAACTATAAGGAGGGGTATTTTTTTTAAAATCACCTTTTAACATTCACTAATTCCCTAATTGCTTCGCATACTCCTCCCGCACCTTCTGTCCCAATCGCTGTGCTGTTTGTACATCTTGTAAAGTATGTTGAACATCGCCCATTCCATGGTAGCTATAACTCCTGTTCAGGTAATAGAAGCCTTCGTTAGGATTGATCTGAATTGCTTTTGTAAACGGTATAAGCGATTCGCTGAATTTTCCCAGTTTCTGGTACTCTGTACCAATAGCATTCAGAATATTATGCGAGCCGGGCGCGAGTTCCATTACTTTTTGGTAGGTGGTAATCGCTTTTTCGTGCTCGTTAAGCATAGAGTAAACCAATGCCAGGTTAGTGAGCGATGAAGTGTTTGCGTCGTGTTGGGTAGATAGTTCAAGGTCATTTACAGCACCCTGCAGGTCGCCTACCTGTGCACGGCTGGCGCCGCGGTTACTAAAGGTCTCCCACATATCTTTACGCAAGGCCAATGCCCGATTATAGTTGGCAATGGCTGAATCGAATTGTTGCAAATCAAAATACACATTACCCCGGTTACTCCAGGCCAGTGGTTCCTTTGAATTTAGCGAAAGTGCTACGGCATAATCGTCCAACGCTTTTTGTAACTGGCCTGCGTGACGGTAATAATATCCCCTGTTGTTATATGCATCGGTTATCCGGTTGGGGAACTGGTTGATTACGTCTGTCCAAAGGGTTTCATTACTGCCCCATACTTTCACCCTTTCCTTTGTTTGAGCAATACAAACGAGCAGTAACAACACTAAGCCACCGCATATGGAATAGTAAAGTGCTTTGTTTGATTTTGTTTGTTCATCATCCAGCCACCAACTCATCATCAAAAACGGGCCTAGGTATGCTACGTAGGTATAACGCTCGGCAATTATTGCCTGCCCAACTCCTAAAAATTGAAGTACAAGAATGACATTGATAAAAAAGAACAGTGCCCCGAATGTGATTATCTTTTTCCCTCTGCCGAAATACAAAATTGCTCCAACGGTTAGCGTTACTACCAATGGCGCTAAATAAAATTCAAAACCAATGGGTTTGCCTTCTACATTCGGGTAAGGATAAACAGCCGAAAGTTGGAAAGGCCATACCAGCTTTATCCAGTACATCATTACTCCGTAAAAAGGGAACAGCAGCCGCTGGCCCATGGTGTAAATTACCTGGTCGCCCGCCATAGCTCCGGCAGAACGTTGCCCTATAACCGTAAAATAACCTGCTATGGCCGATATAATAAAAAAGGGAATTTTTTCTGCCAGCGTTTTTACGTTCCAGTCGCGGTTTTTAAAATAATCTATACATAACAACACTAGCGGAAGGATAACCGCTGCCGATTTACCGCTCACCGACAACACAAAAGCAACAAAACACCCGGCCAGCCACACGTAATTTTTTTTATCGAGATAAAGCAAATAGGCAACCAGGGAAATAAAGAAGAAGAAGGTATATACTACATCTTTTCGCTCTGCTATCCATGCCACCGATTCAACATGCATAGGATGAAGTGCAAACAATGCTGCACAACAAAAGGAAGTAAGCAACCTTCGGTTAGTAAGTAGGTACACAAAAAAGAAAGCAAGTATGGTATTAAATAAATGGAGTAGAATGCTAACTGTATGAAACCGGTGGGCCTGCTGTTCTTCCGGTAAGGCTTTTACCTGCTGGTAGTCGTATGCCAGCGAGTAAATAGTAAGCGGGTGATAGTGCCCTGCAACGGGCGTAGTAAACATGTCATGGGTATTTTCCGGATGGGCCAGGAGTGGGTTTTCAGTTACGTATAGGTCGTCGTCCCAATTAGTAAATCCATAACCGGTAGCAGGGGAGTATAAAAAATAGGTAAGGGCCAGTAATACTGCCAGGCCAACTCCAATAATAACCTTACGGTTATTTTCGCCTGGTTTCGCCTCTTTTGTTTTTGGTTTGGGGGCCGGTTGTTTTTGTTTGCCTTTAGGGTTTGCAGCCATTGGAGGGCTAATTTAGAATTTTTGAATCCACGCCCAATCCCTTTAGTTAACATTTCGTACACTAAACAGTTATTTTACATTTGCGTACAATAGCCTATGTATAACGGAAAGAAAGTAGTGGTAGTGCTGCCTGCTTATAATGCGGAACTTACGCTGGAGCAAACTTACCGCGAGATACCCTTAAATATGGTGGACGAGGTGATACTGGTGGACGATGCCAGCAGGGATAACACCGTGGAGGTAGGCACTAAACTGGGTATTCACTACGTTATTAAACATAACGAGAATAAAGGTTATGGCGGCAACCAGAAAACCTGTTATGCTAAGGCCCTTGAAATAGGTGCGGATATAGTAGTAATGCTGCACCCCGATTACCAATACACCCCAAAGTTGCTGGAAGCTATGATAAGTATTATCGGTAACGGTGTATACCCGGTAGTATTGGGCTCAAGGATTTTAGGTGGGGGGGCGTTAAAGGGAGGAATGCCGCTATACAAGTACATATTTAACCGGATGCTCACTTTAACCCAAAACATTTTATTGGGCGAAAAGTTATCGGAATATCACACTGGTTATAGGGCATTCAGCCGCGAGGTGCTTACCAGTATTTCCTACCAAAAGAACAGCGACGATTTTGTGTTCGATAACCAAATGCTATCACAAATATTCTTTAAAGGTTTCCAGATAGCGGAGGTAACCTGTCCTACTAAATATTTTGAGGAAGCCAGTTCCATTAACTTCAGCCGCAGTGTTACTTATGGCATAGGCTGTTTGAAAGTTTCGCTTAAACACCGGCTATGCAAATGGGGGGTGATGAAGAGTGAAATGTATGAATGAGTTACGTGTTGTCGGGTTAGCGTGTTGCCGGGTTTCTTAACACGTAACACATTATCACGCCAACACGCTAACGGATTACTTCCACACCTGCCACCACTTCTTTTCCTCACCACCCGGTTGTTGCGAACCTAATTGCTGGTTATACCATGCATCAGTTAGCTTAACCGCATTAATTAAAATTTCAGCTATTTCTATTGGCGGGCCTTGCGAATCGGCGCCATAAACTACCCGGAAGGAAATATCAATATTGCTTCTGCCCTGGAAAATAATAGTCAGCCTGCATTCGGTTCCCACAGGTTCAGGCATACGGATAACGCCGGTATAAGTAAAAATATGTGGGTTTATGGTCATCATCAGCGCCTCAAAATGGCCATCTTCAGATGTACCTGTTATAAGCGGAAGGTTAGCCGCAGGGTTGCCATTGCCTTTACGGTGAATGGTGCCATCCTTTGCCAGTAAAATAAATAGGGGGGTACTGTTGCCCACTTCCAGGGTAAGCAGGGCTTTATCTATCAGGTCCTGTATATGCATGTTGTAAAATTAAGGAACCTCTGGCATAATAAAACCGCCCGACAGCTGGGTGGCAGCGAGGTCGGGCGGGGGTGGCTTGGGCAGTATAATTAGTTATAACCCATCCTTATATTGAAACATCATTTTTAGTTGAAAAAATAGGGGTGTTCTGTAAAGTTCATGAATTAAAATGGAATGAACTAAAAATCCATCTCCTTTCTAAGTTAATAAATGTCTAGCTTTTGGTAAAGCCTTTATAGGCTGAACACGTAAGTTCTAAGTTACAACTTAATGTTGGACATGCGATAACTCTGCATATTGGTATTTTTAAATTGTTGTTGCAACGTTTAATTGCAAAAATTCACCTGTGTAGAATATGAGAACACGCTTACTAGTTGTTGGGTTATTAGCGGCAATTTTTCTGATAATTATAAATGGAATATACACTCCTGCTCATTCTAACCTTTCAGGAGCCCCGGCGGGTGAAACAGGTTCGCCTGGCGATGGGGGCGCTTGCAATGGTTGCCATTCGGGTGGCACCCACCAGGGATTGGCTTCTATTACTACAAACATTCCTGCGGGGGGCTACACGGCAGGCCAGGTTTATATTATTACTGCCAGCATTATCCGCATTGGCCACACACGTTTCGGTTTCGAAGTAAGTTGTGAAGATACTACCGGCGCGCATACACTACAGGGTACCTTTACCGTTACGGATGGTACCAACACTAAACTTGCTTCAAACAATACCCATTATATCACACATACCAGCACCGGCGCCGCAGGTACCGGTTCCCGGTCGTGGTCGTTTAACTGGACCGCCCCGGTTACAGGAAAAGGACCGGTGGTATTCTATGGCGCCTTCCTGGCTACCAATAAAAACAGCAGCAGTGGCGGCGATTCGCTTTTCCTGGCCAATACCAAGGTTTATGAAGCTATTTGTGGCCCACCGGCTACACCAGGCTCTATTAGTGGTAACACACCGGTTTGTGCAGGTTCGCAAAACACATATTCTGTAGTGGCAGTTAATGGTGCTAACAGTTACAACTGGACATTACCCAACGGCTGGACAGGCAGCTCTACCACCAATCTAATAAACACTGTTGCTGGCAGCGCAGGAGGTACCATTAGTGTAACTGCCACTAATTCCTGCGGTACATCAGGCGCCTCGTCCAAACCACTGGCTATTACCGCAGTTCCGGCTACACCGGGTATTATTGGGGGTAATGCTACAGTATGTTCAGGTAGCGGCAATAACATCTATTCGGTCACAGCGGTAAATGGCGCTACCAGCTACAACTGGACCTTACCCAATGGTTGGACCGGTTCTTCTACCACTAATTCCATAACAGTAACAGCAGGCGTGGCCGGCGGCAACATCAGTGTAACTGCTTCCAATGGTTGCGGTACTTCGTCGGCTTCATCAAAAACTATTGCAATTGCTACTATCCCGGCTACACCGGGCACTATTTCGGGTAACACACCGGTTTGTGCCGGTTCAAGCAATAATTATTCAATAGTAGCAGTAAACGGGGCATCTACGTACAATTGGACCCTGCCATCCGGTTGGACCGGTACTTCCACTACCAATTTAATTAGTGCCATAGCAGGTGCCACCGGGGGCAGTATTACCGTAACAGCATCTAATTCCTGCGGCACCTCACAGGCTTCTTCCAAACCTTTGGCAATAACACCCGTTCCCACTCAACCGGGTACTATAAGCGGCCCAACTGCTGTTTGCCCGGGTTCGGCAGCTAACATTTATCGTATACCGCATTACACCGGTTCCGGTACACTGCAATGGACCTTGCCCAATGGCTGGTCGGGCAGTTCAACTACCGACTCCATTATCGCACACGCAGGTACTACCGGAGGTGACATTACCGTGTTGGCCAGTAACGTTTGCGCTACTTCTACCCCGTCTAAAATAGCGGTAACTGTTTCTGATACAGCCCACACCCCCGGACTTATTACAGGAGCATCATTGGTTTGTACCAATACTTCTTATAAATATTCGGTTGTACCTGTAGCTGGCGCAGTTGGTTATATATGGATACTCCCCGCTGAATGGACAGGTAACTCATCTGCCGATTCAATTACGGTGATAACCGGTAATACAGGCGGTATATTAAAGGTAGCTGCTTATAACAACTGCGATACTTCGCTTTTTTCTTCTTTATCCGTAGATTTAAAAACGGTTAGCCCACCTTTAAATATACAAGGGCCAGTGTCTGTTTGCCCTAATTCTACCAATACTTATTTTGTGGCACCGGTTGCAAATGCCGCCGGTTACAACTGGATAGTGCCTAACGGCTGGACAGGTACTTCCGATAAGGATTCCATTACGGTTACAGTGGGAATTACGAGCGAAACCATAAGCGTAAGTGCCTTTAATGAATGTAACACCTCGGCGCAGGTTGGCCTGCAGGTAATTGTAAGTGCCAACAACCCTTCGGTTACTATCACTTCCACCCAGGATACTTTTTGTGCGGGCACACCCGTAACTTTTACAGCACATCCTATTAATGGAGGAGGTCTTCCTAAATACCAATGGTTTGTAAATGGCGCCAGTAACGGCCGTTTTGCTGTGGATTTTACTACCGATGCTTTAAACGATGGCGATAGCGTTTGGGTGGTACTTACTTCAAGCCTTACCTGTGTTTCACAATCCGACGCTACTTCTGAAATAGATACCGTAAAAGTAAATGCGCTACAATTTGATTCGGTAACTATATCAACGGCAGATACTTCCATTTGTGCAGGCCAGAATGTTGTATTTACCTCGCAGTCGGTAAATGGAGGCGATAATCCTGTTTACCAGTGGAGAATAAATGACAACCCGGTTGCTAACTCCAACTCGGCGGATATTACTGTAACCGGAATAGAAAATGGTGATGTAGTAACCCTGCAGATGACATCCTCGGCTTTATGCGCTACTCCATTAAATCCGGTATCGAATGAAGTTGTTATAAAGGTAACTGCCATTGTTACCCCTTCAGTTTCTATTAGTAGTACGGCTACCGGTAAAATATGTAGCAGCGATGAAGTTACATTTACAGCCGATGCTAAGAATGCGGGAACACCGCAATACCAATGGTTGAAAAACGGGGTAGAAGTGGACGGCGAAACAGGGGTCACCTATACAGGCTCGGAATGGACGGATGGGGATGCCATAAACGTAACCATCAAACCAGCATTGCAATGTGTTACTTCCACATTGGTGCATTCTGATAGTATTATACTGGGTGTTCTTATTAATGCCAGCGATACAGTGACTGTTACAACCAATGCAGTTGATAGTATTTGTACTGGCCAGCAGGTAACCTTTACCTCTCATGTTATCAATGGCGGAATTCCCAAGTATCAGTGGTTGAAAAACGGCCTGGCGCTTGTAAACGATACCCTGCCGGGGTACCAAACCAGCTCGCTTACAGATAACGATACTATTACTGTGCAGGTTACTTCCAGTTTAACCTGCCTTGTTTCACCGGTGGCGGTGTCAGATGGCCTACATTTTAAAGTAATACCCACTGTGCTGCCGGAAATTCAAATTGCCTCAACAGGCGCCAAAGGAGGATGTGCCGGTCAGCAAATAACCTTTACATCAGCCGTAAGTAACGATGGAGAATTGCCGGTGTATCAATGGCTGCGCAATGGCCAAATGATTGATACCGCTAAAAAGGCATCTTACAGTACTGCCGGGTTAGCGGATGGTGATATAATTACGGCCCTTCTTACCAGTACTGCTCGCTGTGCCGAACCTGCTACGGTTACTTCTAATGCGGATACAGTACAGATTTTTACCCCGGTTAAACCCGAAATACAATTTGTAAACGATACTTTAGGGTCTACCACGCCAGCTGTTAATTATCAATGGTTTTTGAACGGGCAAAAATTGAACGGGGTATCGCAGGATATGATACTGAACCCAACTCCAGGTAAATACAGGGTGGCCACGCAGGATATACATGGCTGCATTGATACTTCGGATGTGTTGACGGTTACCCCTGCAGGTATAACCGATAATGGCTCTAATAGCGCTGTTTCAGTTTATCCCAATCCAACCAAAGGTATGGTGAATATTGAATTGCCCGGAAACAATTTACCGGTTACTATAAAAGTGATGGACATAAACGGCCGTATTATAAAAGAAAGCCGGTATAATGGGGAAGCGAAAATGATTTTTGATATTAGTGAAATGCAAAACGGCATATACCTGTTGCAATTGAATACGATAAGCGGAAATAACTTTAGACGAATAATACTAGAGAAGTAATTATCAAAGCAGGCTTGTTTCCATTCTCAAATTCGATAACCCGCCCGCCGACGGGCGGGTTATCACATTTTCTTCCAAAATATCCATCCGTTCTTCCTGTATAATTCCTTTAAACGTGGGTTTTGCATTTGCACCTTATCAGCTTCGGTAACTGGGCCAATTACATAATGTGTTTTAGAAGTATCGGTGGGAGAGGGGACGGGGCGATTGGTATAAAAATAAGCCGTATAGCTATTGAGACCTGAAGCAGCTACTATGCAATCTTCGTTTCTCTTCTCTTCTAAAAACTCTATTAACGCGCCTTGTGCATATTTTTCCATACGCGGCACTACAAAAATGGTTACTGTATTAATGAACAATGCGCTGCTAATGAGTAATACGTATGTTCCCCAGCGCACTTGTTTGGTGTACATTAAAAAAACGGCAGTTACAATGGCTACTAAATAGATAATGCCGAAGCGGATATCCCAGTCGCTCCAGTAAACCTTTGTTTGCAGGCATTGGCGCGAAAATTCATCGCGTATATAATCGGTAAATAATTCCGGGCTTTGGATGATGAATACGCCGCCGGCGAAAACCCCTACAATTAAAATTCCGATGGCTAACAGGGGAACCATTTGTTTCCATCGCCAGCGTTCGTTGCCTTCCAAAAGCATGTGCAGGTAGTAGGCGGCCAAAAAGGTAATAGGGAAATAGCAAAGCGACGAATAATGAATAACCTTGGTGTGCAGAAAGGTAAAGATAACCAGTACAACTATCAGCAGGTAGATCATCCATTTTTTAAAGGAGTTTTGGGCCTGGCTATCGTGCACGCTGCGCCGGAACGAACTGAAAATTAATGCCGAGGCAGGGAATACTCCTACCAGCAGAATTATAAAATGGAAAAAATCCGGCCAGGCATACAATATCTCTTCTCGTTTGTAAAGTGCTACCTGGTAACGGAAAAATTGAGCGATAAACGCAAAACCATTTGCGCGGACGGAAAAGCTCAGCCAAATTGTAATTACAGCAGTAATGCCGGCTAACCACCATATTGTTTCGGTAATTTCTATGCGCAGGCGGCCCCGGTTGGCAAAAAGATAGGTAGCCGCTGTAAGTATGGCTATTAATATAGCTACCGGTCCTTTGGTAAGAGTAGCCAGGCCGATAAACAACGCTGACAGGAGCACTGCATTCCGCCTTAGTCTTCGACGGGTTTTCCGGTCATCGAAGTCATTTTCTACTGTTACACTGTACATAAAGTAAATACCGAGGAAAATAAACAGGTTGAACACCGGGTCGGTAATACCGCTTTTAAAATAAACCTGCGGCAAAATGGAGCAGGCAAACAGCAGCGCCCACAATGTTCCTAATTGTGAACGAAAAACATACCGTCCTACATTAAATACTACCAGCATAGTGGCCACCCCGCAAATGGCATTCGGAAAGCGGGCAGCATATTCATTCACCCCAAAAAAATGCATGGATAACGCTTGCAGCCAGATAAAAAGGGGAGGGCGCTGCATTAAAGGGTGAAAATCCAATTGCACCATACGGTAATCACCGGTTAACAGCATTTCACGGGCGCTTTCGGCAAAACCGGTCTCGCCCCAGTCGAACAAATGCACCTTACCCAGAAACGGAAAGAAAAGCAACCCACCGATTATAGCCAGGAAAGCCTGGGTAGGGAAACGGAGTATGCGTTTTTGCAGCGCTTCAAACATATTCGGTTAGCGATTTATCCTTCCACTTTATATTGTTATAATAGGAAGAACGCACAAATGTAAGATAGAACACCGATGTGCTGATAACTGCTACCAACGAACCCGCATAAACATCGCGCATAAAATGCTGCAATAAATAAATGCGCGAAATACCCACCAGCAAGGCTAAAGCAAAAAATACAATGCTCCAATGCTTGTCCCTTAACAGCAGGCTCAGCATCAGGCAAAAGGCAAATGCACCTGCGGTGTGGCCGGATGGGAAACTATGGTAACGTTGAATGTCTACACCTTCAATAAAGTTAAGGCTTGCCTTTCCCTCGAAAAAAAGGGATGGCCTTATCTGTGTTGCGAAAACAAGCTTCTTCAACACTTGTACTTCCAGCAGTACTACCAGGTTATTAAGTATCAATATTAACCCTTTGCCGTAACTGAACCGGGCTGCTATTAATAGCATTAGCACTACCATTGGCCACTCGGCCAGGTAACTAAGCCATTTAAATAATTGGTCGGCAAAGGGGTTGTGCAGGGCATTGAAATAAAGTATTTCACTTCCTTTTTCAAGTGTAAAAACAAGTATGCCCCCAACGACGAGGAAGAGGAGATAGGGAATAAAGAAGTACTTGTTATCCGAGAAAAATTTTTTCAAACCTGTGTTTTAGTTGCGAATTTACGACTGCCTAAAAGCGCCCTGTAATAATCGAAATTAAATAACCTCGAATCCATAGTGGCTTTAAAAGTAAGGAATATACCAACAGGCAGCAGTACCACAGTTGAAAGCCACATGCCACCAAAGGCTGTAAGTACATTATTTTCGGCTAGTTTTTCACCTATCATTGAGGTAACATGGTAAACAATAAAAAGCAAAACACAATAAAACAGCGGCCAACCCAATCCTCCTTTGCGGATTATGGAGCCTAAGGGTGCGCCTATAAAGAACAGTACCAGGCAAGCTATCGATAAGGTGAATTTGCGGTATACTTCTATTAAATGAAGTATTATATCGTGGTCTTTAAAATCCACCTGTTTCGAAGTAACTTCTGCATAATTTTTAATGTTGCGCGCCTTGGTCATGGCCAGTTCCATTACCTGTATCTTTTTATCCTTGTTGTATTCGTTCAGCAGGTCGGTGGCTTGCTTAAATGCAATTGGCGAAATATTTTCAGTCTTGCTGCTATCCAACCGGTACCGGTCGAAATAAAAATAAGGCCGGTTATACTCTACCATTCCCTTGGTTGTTTTTTGTTGTTCCAGGCGCATCGTGTCTATCAGGCCTGTTAGCTGCCTGAGGTTCAGCATTTGTTTTAAGCCTTTAAAATAACTCTCATCGGTACGTGCCAGCTTAAATTGCGATAGGTCAAACCTTTTCTCCCAACTGGAAAACGAGGTATTCATCATTTCGTGGTTATTTTCCTTCTGTTGAGGGTCTTTGGGGTCTATTTCGCGGTACTGGCGGCCGTTTTGCAGGTGTAATTGCAGCGACATTTGTTCCTCATCCTGCGTCATCGAACCCTGGCTGGCGGTTATTACATGGTCGTTGCCATGGCCGCTGGTGTGGTCGTACACGGTAATATCATACAGGGTATTCGTTTTGTCGTCCTTACTTTTAACTCTTATAAAGTACCCATCAATACCGCTGTAAAAAATACCCGGCTTAATAGCTACTGTCGGCTTTTGATGGGTAATATCATACAATAGTGATTTGAATTTGAGGTTGGCCTCGGGTAGAATATTATTGGAAAAATACAAAGCAAACAGGCTAATACCCATAACGGTTATCATTAACGGAAGCATAAAGCGCATCAGCGAGATGCCGGACGATTTAACCGCTGTTAACTCATAATGCTCCCCAAAGGAGCCATAAGTCATTATCGAGGAGAGCAATACGGCTAGTGGTAAAGCAAGGGTAACCAGGCTGGCCGAAGCGTAAAGTATTAATTTGGACAGTATCCATATCTCCAGGCCTTTACCCACCAGGTCGTCCACGTACTTCCATAAAAACTGCATTACCAATACAAATTGGGCTATAAAGAAGGTAAGGATAAAGGGGCCGGTAAAGCTTTTTACTACCAGCCAGTCGAGTTTTTTCATGCGTTAATAACGCAAAGGTTGGATAAAATTACGAGACGCAAATATTAAACTGTTGATTATTGCTAACTGCCCACTGCCAACTGGCTACTGACTAGGCTCCAATAGCGTGTTTCAGGTCTTCCACCTGTTTGTCCCAAAGGGCACTTTGCTCCTTTATTTCCTTATTGTCGGCAAAGTCGGTTATTTCCAATACCGTGTCATTGGCAATTTCCGATTTATAGACGCGGAACGAGAAATATTCTTCTTTATTAGGAGAATGTTCCCAATGGTATTTTACCGACTGGTCTTCCACCACATCGGCCTGGCGGGCCCGCTGGAAGGAACCTCCCCAACCGAAAATAAAAATATCGCCCTGGCTGTCGCAGTAATCACTGAACCATTGTGCCAGGTTGCTGGGCTGCACTAAAAATTCAAACAATATTGAGGGTGATGAGCGGATGATGTATTCGAGTGTAAACTTCTTACGTGCCATCTTGGTCTGCTGTGCTTTCAAAAGAATAGAATTTCAGTAAGCCACAAGAATAAAAAATAAATTCTTACTAGCAAGTATTTTTTAAGAAAAGTTGGTAGGTGGGGTATTATATGCCCGATAAATATTTGACCTATTATTAAAATAAATTCTATTTTAGTGGTATAGCCACCTATGAGAAAGCTCGCTTCTTTCTTATTGATTCTATTGATGCTCTGTTACGCCTGTAAAAAGGAAAGCGGAGGGGATAATACCATTGAGTTGGATAAAGACGGCAACCACCTTGTATTTACCGTTACCCAAACTACCATTAAAGTAATGGGCTCATACAGGCAATTGGCAATTATTGCCACCAATAGCAGTGCTGGTAGGGTTGGCCTGCAGTTTTATGATTTTAAAGGTGCCGATAGTTGCTTTACAGAAGCGGGCTACGACCTGTACTGTAACGATGAAACCTATCAGCCTCCATGCGATACCACCCAATCAGCTGCTTGTCGCAAATTTGCCATAAATTATACCGATAATGTGAATCAATACTACCAGGGGCGTTCTGCCGGCGTTGGCATTACACCCGGTTTGCATGTAACTTCCTGCACAGGTAATCCTCCGGTTATTAGCGGCACCTTTCAATCGTACATAACCAACTGGGATAGTTGCATTGGCTGTATGCCGGATTTTATTTTTACTAATGGGAAAATTAACCAGGTAAAATGTCAGTAATAAAAACTGCCCTATGAAAAAACTTGTACCTCTTTCCATAGTTTTAATAATTCTTTGTTATGGCTGCAAAAAAGGAAGCGAAAGCGCCTCCAATACCATCGAGTTTGATATCAATGGTCAACATTACCTATACTCGGTAGCTATGGCTGACTTCGAATTGGATTCATTCCAGGGTAAATTCACCAAATCGGTAAGCATTATTGCGGGTAGTCCGATAGCCGGGGGTGTAGGAATTATGTTGATGGAAAATAATTCTATTGACTTAAGCTGTTTTTCGAAGGGGGACTACAATTCATATGATATTAATGCTATTGCTCTGCCTTGTGGTTTTGCTAACCACTGTCTTTATTTTAACCTGCTTTATTACGATGTTTCGGGCAAGTCTTTTTCAGGCCATGCCGATACAACAAAGGGTAACACCGATTTACTCGTACTTGCATCCTGCTCTGGTTCGCCACCAATTATTACGGGCAATTTCCAGGCGCGGCTTTACAGCGCAGATAGCGCTTATAAAAGCATGCCTGTTTTTACTGCTACCAATGGCAAATTCAGCCTAACGTATAATGCCCCATAGGCTTAACTCCCCGCTATTGATATATTTGCCATCGATTTATACAACCTGTGCGCATTCTCCAGTTAACCAAAAAATTCCCCTGGCCGGTAAAGGACGGCGAGGTAATAGGCATTATTAACCTAACCCTCGGCTTTGCCGAGCAGGGGCACGACGTAACAGTACTTTCGCTGAACACCAAAAAGCATTATTTCAACCCGGGAAACCTGCCGGAGGAAGTAAAAAAAGCCGCCCGGTTTATAGCGGTGGATATTGACACCACGGTAACCATTGGCGCTGCTTTTAAAAACCTTTTTACCAACGAGAGCTATAACGTGGAGCGCTTCTACTCAGAAGAGTATGAGGAAAAGCTTATCCACCTGCTTACCACCGAGAAATTCGATATGATACTGCTGGAAGGTATTTACCTGATGCGGTATATTGATACCATCCGGAAGCATACTAAAACCAAAGTGGTTCTGCGCCCGCAGAACGTAGAGTATGTTATTTGGGAGCGCTTAAGCAATGATGAGCCGAACCCGGTACGCCGCCAGTACCTCACTTTACTGGCAACCAGGATGAAGGATTTTGAACTGGAGAATATTAATAAGGCCGACCTGTTGGTACCGGTAAGCGAAAAGGATTTTGCATTATTTAAAGAAAACGGCTGTACACTGCCGGGTATAGCTATTCCTACCGGTTACCGGTTTGATACCCTGCCCGAAATAAACGACGATGAAGAAAGCGCGGTAGGCTTTATAGGTGGAATGGATTGGATGCCCAACCGGGAAGGGGTGGAATGGTTTATTGACAGGGTTTGGCAACGTGTGTTGGATTATGTGCCCGATGCTAAGGTGTATATAGCAGGCAGAAATTTCCCTAAAGACATAAAGGACATTGAAATGACCGGCGTAGTAATAGTGGGCGAAGTGGAAGATGCCACGGAGTTTATTATGTCGAAATCAATTTCCATTGTGCCGCTTTTTGCGGGTAGTGGTATGCGCGTTAAAATTGTAGAGGCTATGGCGCTGGGCCGGGCTATCGTATCTACCACCATTGGGGCTGAAAGCCTGCAATGCACCCATAACAAGGATGTGCTGATTGCGGACCGGTCCGGTAGCTTTGCCCTTCATATTATTAAACTATTGAAAGACGAGGAAACACGCGTTAAGTTAGGGAAGAACGCCCAGCAACTGGTGCGCGATGTATATGATAACCGGATCATCTGTTCGCAGATTATAGAGTTTTGCAAACCTTATCTCAATTAATGCAAGCAGCGGCGCTTTTTCTGTTTTGGCTTTCTACTGGCCTGATGTTTTACTCGTATATTCTTTATCCTTTGTTGTTGAGATTGTTTTCCGTTGGCAAAAAGGAAAACAATTTGGTATTTGAAATTGGCGATAGCGCGTTACCTAATGTCTTTATCATTTTTTCTGCTTATAACGAACAGCGGGTAATACGCGAAAAGCTGGAAAGTATTTTTAACACCGGTTACCCGGATAGTAAGCTAAAGGTCTATATTGGTTCCGATAACTCATCGGATGAAACCGATAACATTGTCCGAGAATTTGGGGCGAAATACCCCTCACTTATTTTTACTCCTTTCAACGAGCGCAATGGTAAGTCAAATGTGCTGAATAAGCTCGTGGCTCAAATTGAAGATTTAGAACAGGATGCACATGAAGGTATCTTTATTTTCACCGATGCCAATGTGATGTTTACACACGATACCATTTACCAGTTGGTAAAGCACTTTAAAAACCCGGCTATTGCCCAGGTTTCTGCCAATATTTTAAACCGGGGAATAAAAAAGGATGGCATTTCGTTACAGGAAACCACCTATATCCGGGGTGAGAATAATACTAAATATCTGGAAGGGTTGAATTGGGGCGCCATGATGGGCGGTTTCGGTGCCTGCCATGCTATACGTATTTCGTATTGGCGGGTAATACCCTCTAATTACCTGATGGAGGATTTTTACCTCAGTATGAACGTGCTGCAAAAAGGCGGCAAGTGTATAAGTGAGCCAAAGGCTATTTGCTACGAGGATGTATCGAACGATGTAGAAGAGGAGTTTAAGCGGAAAACACGCATACAGGCAGGTAATTTTCAAAACTTATCGGTATACTGGAGTTTGTTATTTGGTTTTAATGCGGTTGCGTTCTGCTTTTTCTCACATAAGTTGCTGCGTTGGTTGGGGCCTGTTTTTATTGTTTTGGCATTTGCTGCTAACCTTCTGCTAGCACAACTACATCCTTTTTACTTATTTACCCTGCTGCTGCAGGTCTTCCTGCTTATTTCACCATTTTTAGACGTTATATTTAAACGAATCGGCATTCATTTGGTAATTTTACGTTTTGCGGCGTACTTCTACCTGATGAACCTGGCTTTGGTGCGGGGTTTTATAATGTATGTAAAGGGTGTAAAAACCAACGCCTGGAGCCCGACGAAGAGAAATATTTAATGTGACGATGTGACAATATGACAATGGAAAATCGGTGGCCAGTGGGCAGTAAAATCTGCAATCTGCAACCCAAAATTTGAAATAGAGATGAAACTGAATACAATACCTGAGGCAATAAAGGAAATTAAAAAGGGCAAGCTGATAATTGTGGTGGATGATGAAGACCGCGAGAATGAAGGTGACTTTGTTACGGCTGCGCGCAATGTTACACCTGCCGTTATCAATTTTATGGCTACACATGGGCGCGGGCTGATTTGTATGCCAATGGCCGAAGAATTATGCGACCGGTTGGACCTGCCCATGATGGTTCAAAAAAATTCGAGCAATCACGAAACGGCTTTCACTGTATCGGTCGACTTGCTGGGCCATGGTTGTACCACCGGTATCTCGGCGCACGACCGCGCCAAAACTGTTCAGCACCTTATTAATAAAAACGCCAGGCCTTCCGACTTTGCACGTCCGGGCCATATTTTCCCTTTGCGCGCTAAAAGCGGTGGAGTATTGCGCCGTGCCGGGCATACCGAGGCGACTATTGACCTGGCGCGCATATCGGGATTTGACGAGGCGGGAGTATTGGTAGAGGTAATGAACGCCGATGGCAGCATGGCCCGTTTGCCCCAACTTTTGGAAATAGCTAAAAAGCACAAACTGAAGATAATTTCCATTAAGGATCTTATACAGTACCGGATGAAACACGACCGGTTGGTAAAACGCGAGGTAGAAGTTGATTTACCCAGCAAGTTCGGCCATTTCCGCGTAAGAGCTTATTCGCAGGCCGGCGCTTCGGAACCCCACCTGGCCGTATTTAAGGGAAGCTGGAAAAAAAACGAGCCTGTTTTAGTGCGGGTGCATAGCAGTTGCCTGGGAAAGGATATACTCGGTTCCCTGCGTTGCGACTGCGGTGACCAACTGGCCACTGCCCTAAAAATGATTGAAAAAGAGGGCAAGGGTGTAGTATTATATATGCAGCAGGAGGGCAGGGGAATTGGCTTATTAAACAAATTAAAAGCCTACGAGCTGCAGGAAAAAGGAATGGATACTTATGAGGCTAACCTGCATTTAGGCCTTCCAATGGATGCCCGCGACTATGGTGTTGGCGCCCAGATCTTGAACGACTTGGGAATTTCTAAGATGAAACTGATGACCAACAACCCGCAAAAACGCGTAGGCCTGGTGGGGTATGGTCTGGAAATAGTGGAGAACGTAGCCATCGAAACCCACGCCAATACTCACAATCAGAAATACCTCGAATCGAAACGCGATAAAGGCGGTCACAGCATCCTCAAAAAAAAGAAGCACAAAACGGTTATCACTTAAGATAACCCTCCCCATGCTACTTCAGGCAGCATTTTTACAGTAGGTGGAACAGTTGATATGAAATAATTACCAGCTATATGTTTAAACAGATTTTTGTTCAATATATGGCGCAATTTTTGATGTATATTTACTAACCTCAAGGCAATTAATAGAGCGGTTGACGTTATATAATCAGATGACAAATGGTATACGCGGGGTTATCGCCGAAAGCCATTTGAAAATGAGATTAATTTCTCAATGCTCTCACCTTTGGGTGGAAGGTGAATGGTAGTGATGGTTTGTAGGTGGTAGCCCCTTCTTTTTTTGAAAAATTGTGCAAGAAAAATTTAGTTTAGTATTGCATTAGTAAATAGATGTGATATTTTTGTTCCTGTTAAAGATTTTGGCTACTGCTTAATTTCACAGATATCCGTTGCTGCTCTCAGTAGTATACGGTGTTCTTAAAAGTCTCGATCGTGGGGGTGAATGGTTGAGACATAATAGAGATTAAGACAGTAGCCTCTTTTTTTCCAAAAATTGGTAGCGGGTAGTTAGTATTAAGTATTTAGACTTGATGCGTGTTGATGTTCGCTTGTCATTTTGCCAACTGCCAATTGCCATTTACCTTTACCACTTCTCTCACCACCCTCTCTCCATCAATCTCTACATTAGGCAGGTAAAATTTTCAAATTATATTTTTGATATTTAAACATGGAATTTGTCAAGTCGCTAATGCATTTTAACCCCATAGTTCTTCACAACCCCTATTTTTATATATCGATTTTAATTTTTCTGATAAGTATTTTGCTTTGCTCCTTTGAAAAATATAAGGTTGCAATCACAACACTAATAATTGGAGCATTAATACTTAATCTGGGTATAATTCAACTTGACCCATTTTTAAATAGCTGGGACGAACGGTTTCATGCGTTGGTTGCAAAAAATTTGATCCGTGACCCGTTAAGGCCAATGCTATATGTAAACCCACTTTTAGAGTATGACTTAGCAAATTGGTGCGGGAATCACATCTGGCTTCATAAGCAACCACTTTTTTTGTGGCAAATGTCACTGTCAATTAAAATTTTTGGACCAAATGAAGTAGCGGCCCGATTGCCATCTGCAATAATGTTATGCATTTTGAGTGGGATAGTATTTAGGATGGGCATGTTAATGTTTAATGAGAGGGTTGGATTTATTGCTGCTCTTTTACTTGTTTCTAACAACTTTATTCTTGAGCATTTAAGTGGAAGGCAACAACTCGAACATAATGACATTGCATTTATGTTTTACGTCACATTGTCAATTTGGTCCTGGCTCGAATATGAGAAAGCGGGTAATAAGTTGTGGCTTATTGGCATGGGTATATTTTCTGGCTGCGCAATATTAAATAAATGGTTACCGGGATTATTGGTGTATAGTGGTTATGGGTTCTATCATATCCTTTTAAAGAAAGATTTTTCCAAAAGAGCAATTATAGTAAACACACTATCGGCATTAGTTTGCACCTTATTGGTTGCTCTGCCTTGGCAAATTTTTACTTATTTAAAATACCCAACTGAAACATATATTGAGTATAGCCTTAACAGCAAGCATCTTTTTAATGTTATAGAGGGTCATAGTGGCTCAGTTTTCTTTTATATTACCAATTTAGGAGAGCAGTTTTCCTTTCTGGAATTATTGCTTTTATTCGGAATATGCATTGGATTATGGAAGTTTTACAAAAATTCATTCTTCACGACTTGCTTGTTCATTGTTTTGATTATTTACATATTCTTTAGTTTAGTTGCCAGTAAAATGCCATCCTTTGTAATGCCGGTTCAACCCTTGTGTTACGTTTTTATAGCTTTAGGGGTTGATTTTTTATTCCAACTATTTTATGGAAAAAAAGGAATTCGAGTCGTTCTTTCCGTAACTTTATTTTTTCTATTCTCTCAAAATATCAATTTCGGTAAAATGGCAGCAGTTCATTGGAGAAATACAGAAAATTATTGGGGTAATTTTTTGCAAAATACAACAGACAACACGCTTCTGTATAAAAATCTAAATAAAACTCTTTCCAATGATTATGTAATAGCTTATTGCAATCAATTTGAGGAAATTGATTGTATGTATTATAGTGGAATTACCAGCTATTCGTATTTAGATAAAGATAAAATACTTCAGTTGAAAATGTTACGAAAAAGGATTGCGGTTTTTAACGCAAACCTTCCTGATTTTATTATCGGCGACAGTTCTATATACATCCTGCCTTATAAATATGGTATCAATCCTAATATTTGATCAGGGCTACATCTTTACTGGTTTTTCGCTCAAATTACAGTTATCGTTAGTTTTAATTCGATAAAAATATATTCCTGTAAGTATTGTATTGCATCGCTTCAGGCACAAGAAGCCTTGCTCAGATGCAGGGCTTCATTCTTGCGCCAAAAAACGGAAGATAGTAAGGGAAAGTGCTACTATTTCAGCACTCTGGAAGGTTCAAAGGAATATTGATCGCCAGTCCGCCATCAGCGGTTTCTTTGTATTTGCTGCTCATATCTACGGCGGTTTCCCACATGGTTTTAATAACAGCAGCCAGCGATACTTTCATTTGCTCCGCATCACCTTGTAGCGCCAGTTGCGATGCGGTAATAGCTTTAATAGCGCCCATGGTGTTTCGCTCGATGCATGGAATTTGCACCAACCCACCAATAGGGTCGCAGGTCATACCCAGGTGATGCTCCATAGCAATTTCAGCGGCCTGCATAGCTTGCGAAGGTGTTCCTCCCATGCATTCTGCCAAAGCAGCCGCTGCCATTGAAGATGATACTCCTATTTCGGCCTGGCAACCACCCATAGCGGCAGATATGGTAGAACCTTTTTTGAAAAGTGAGCCTATTTCGGAAGCGGTTAGGAGAAAACGAACGATATCTTCGTCCTTTGTTCCATTGCAGAAAATGTGGTAATACATCAACACTGCGGGAACCACACCGGCCGCACCGTTGGTGGGTGCAGTCACTACTCTGCCAAAGGAGGCGTTCTCTTCATTCACAGCCAGTGCAAAGCAGCTTATCCAGTTCATTATACTGCTAAACGACTTATCGGAAGTCTTAATGGCATTCACCCACTCGTCCATATTATTTTCGGTTTTCCCTTTCAGCAGTTGCTTGTTCATTTTAGCGGCGCGACGTACCACGTGCAGTCCACCGGGTAATATTCCTTCGGCATGGCAGCCCCGGTAAATACATTCCTTCATTACCCGCCAAATGTTCACCAATCCTTTAACGGTTTCTTCCTTACTGCGCCATACCCGCTCATTCTCCATTACCAGTTCCGATATGCTTATACCGGCGCTCATACAATTTTCCAGCAGATCGTCGGCGCTGTCTACTTCATATTTTAAGGTTATACCTTGTTTGGCTTTAGTGTCCTCGCCTTCCTTTACCACAAATCCACCTCCTATTGAGTAAAATGTTTCTTCTATGTTACTGCCATTAGCGAAAGTTGCAGCAAACTGTAAGGCATTGGGATGAAACGGAAGGCTTTCCTTTTTCCTGAATTCAATACCAGTTTCAGGGTCAAAAGCAATTTCATGCTTGCCGCTAAGTATAATTTTTTTATTGTGCTGTATAGCCTTAATGGTAGAATGTATCTTCGAGGTATCAAAAGTGACCGGGTCTTCGCCATGCAGGCCCAGCATTACTGCTATATCGGTACCGTGCCCTTTGCCGGTTTTAGCCAGCGAACCATACAAAATAACTTTCAGCCCGGTAATGGTTTCCAGTTTTCCCTCGCCCTTCAACTCATTCAAAAAGCGTTCAGCAGCGCGCCAGGGGCCCAGAGTGTGAGAACTACTGGGGCCTACGCCAATTTTGAAAATAGGGAAAG
>JADMIO011583397.1_pt1 | contig 41123 bp, 19 predicted proteins | sample 8958161 | NCBI WGS metagenome assembly JADMIO01 (sample SAMN16585339, study PRJNA669376) | soil metagenome | isolation source: Crop rotation soil | place: USA: Cullars Rotation, Alabama | collected 2011
CGATCACCGCCGCCAAAGCCGGGCTCCATGTCGCGCTTCTTGAGCGCGGTGAATACGCAGGCGCCAAGAACGTCCAGGGCGCTATCCTCTACACCAAAAACCTCGCTGACATCGTCCCCAATTTTTGGACCGACCCGACCTGTCCTGTTGAGCGCTACATCACCCAGCAGAATGTGATGATAACTTCCGACGATTCCGCCATTCGCGGCGGCTTCATGTCCGACAAATGGACCCAGACTCCGCACAACTGCTATTCCATCATCCGCGTGAATTTTGACCGTTGGTATGCCAAAAAAGCCGAGGAGGCCGGCGCTGAAATTTACACGGGTGTCACGGTGTCCAAGCTTTTGCAGAAGGGCAAACAAGTGATCGGCATCGAGACCAGTGAGGGTGATCAATTGATGGCCGACGTGGTAATCGCCTGCGATGGGGTGAACTCGATGCTGGCCCAATCCATTGGGCTTATCGACGAATGGAAACCCGACGAAGTGGCGCTGGGTGTCAAAGAGGTTTTGGCGCTGCCCAAAGAAAAAATCCAAGACCGTTTTAATTTGGAAGGAAACGAAGGCGCCACCTATGAGATTTTCGGCAAGATCACCAAGGGAATGCTCGGCTACGCTTTTCTCTACACCAACAAAGAATCTCTCTCTTTTGGCGTGGGTTGCAAGCTGTCTCACTTTCAAAAAACCAAGATCCCGCCCTATGAACTTCTGGAGTCGGCCAAGCAACATCCGGTGATCCGCCGCTACCTGCAGGGCACAACGCCGCTGGAATATTCAGCCCACTTGATTCCGGAAGGGGGATACTACTCGCTGCCGCCGCTTTATACCGATGGCTTCATGATTGCTGGAGATGCCGCGCAAATGATCAACCCGACGCACCGCGAAGGCTCGAATTTGGCCATGACCGCTGGAAAATTGGCTGCCGAAACTGCGATTGCGGCCAAGAAAGTCAATAATTTTACGCGGGCGGCGCTCGAGGATTATCAAAAGAAACTCGAGGCGTCCTTCATCATCCCCGATATGGACGAGCACAAAGACGTCGAAATCAAAGTGGAACGGAATTTGGACCTGCTCACGGTTTATCCGGAGATCGCTGCCCAAGCCATGTACGAGTATTTTACCGTCGACGGCCGCACCAAAAAAGAAATTCAGCGCAGCATTTTCCGCCGGGTCTTGAAAATGCGTTCCGGTTCGAACATCATGAAAGATATTATGGGCATGATGAAAAAAGGCAACGACCAAAAGAAACCGTCGCTGTGGAGCTTGGGCAAGCAACTGCTGAAACAGTTTTGGAAAGTGCGCAAAGCGCTAAAGGTGAACTCATGAGCGAAGAGAAAAAGAAAGAAGTCAACGTCGACGAAAAACTCGGCATGCTGACCTACAAAGCCGATCATGAACACGCCCACATCAAAATCAAAGACGCCAATCCCACCACGAGCCCCTGTGCCACTTCGTGCAAAGACAAGCCTTGCACCACCGTGTGTCCGGCGAAAGTGTATGTGTGGGAAGGGTCGCAGAGTCGGATTATCGTCAATTACGAAAACTGCATAGAATGTGGCGCCTGCCGCATGCTGTGCCCGTTCGATAACATTGCTTGCCATTGGCCGCGCGGCGGCTTTGGCGTTCAGTACAAGATGGGTTAAGGCGCCAGCCGGTCAAACTGCCGGCGCAGCGCTTTTTCCGACGGTAAAATCCACGATCCTGCCATTGTTTTGTATACCTCGGCCCGTTCTATTTTCCGTTTGGTTTGAACCGATAATATTTCCCGGGTTGTTCTCAGTTGGGCCAATGTTTTTAACCCCAAGGCCAGCGGCCACCACACGGCGGCGCGCAGCCTTAAATCCAGCCAGCGAAATAGATTGATGTACGCCAGGCCGTATTCCAATCGCTTCACCGTTTCACCGATCAATTTGTGGTAAAGCGTAAGAAACACATCGATTTTTTCATTGGTCAGCAGGTCTTCCACTTTTAAATTGAATTCCTGCAGGCGTTGCTCAGGGATGTAGCAGCGGCCTCGCTGCAGGTCTTCGGGCAGATCTTTCAAAATATTCACCATCTGCAACCCTTTGCCGAAGGCCACTCCGTCTTCAAACAGCCGCTCGCGCGAGACTCTTGACGGGAACAGACCCTGATGAAGCAAAACATTGGTCCAAAACCGCCCCGGATCACCGCCGATGAAGCCCAAATACATTTCCAAGTCTTGGTTGGAGCGGAAAGATCTCAGGGTTTCGACTGAATCACCAAACGTTTCCAAGTCCATCATCATGCCTTGGGCCACTCCATTCACCACTTTCTGCAGAAACATTTGTTCGGTGTGGGGCATCGCATTAAAAGAGGCGGCCGCGCCTTCGTAACCGGGGGGAAGAACGCCTTCCAACCGTTTTGAATCCACTGGAAAGCCGCCAAAGGCGCTCACAAATTTTTTCAGAGTTTCAAGACGCAGGTCGGGAGCAAAGGCGTCGGTGTCGGCAATGGTATCGGCCGCCCGGCACAGAACATAGCCCAGCGACATCACCGGCCGCACGGAAGCGGGAAGAATATGCAGGCTTGTGTAGAACGACCGGGAAACCGACCGGGCCAGGTTCTCTTCTTCAGGGGTCATAGGGACTAATTTAATCAAACTATTGATATCTAACGGAGTGCCTGTTAGAATGAAAATGCCTCATATTTTCAACCTTTTCCGTCGATTGGAGGACATCATGACAGGTGCTTCAAACAGCCTTTTGGCTCTTATTCTGGTTGCCCTGGGAATTGTCGGGGTCATCCTGAGCTTTTTGGTTCCCGACCGCAAAAAATCCTTTATTTCGTTCATCATGGCCGGCTTGGTGGTCTTGGTTGGGCTCGTTCAATTTGTGGGCCAATCGGTCAGCGATTACCGTTGGCGCCGGCGCCTGACCGATCTTCGCGAACAACGCCAAGTTGAATTGGACAAAGTCAGAGATGAATTCAAGGCACGGGCCGCGCAGACGGCTCCAGCCGGGGCTGTGGCTCCCAAGAAAAAGTAGTCTTCCTTGACCCAAGAAAATACACCTCTCCCGCGCTTAAAGCGCACCAAGATTTTGGTGATGAAGGGTTTCCAACTTCGTTACGTCGCGCTTGTGGCCGGTTCGCTGTTGGTGATGCTGATGATCGCCGCCGCCTTGATCACCGATTCCGCCGCCCGGTTCTTTGTCGTGGGCCTGGTGTATGTGTTTGTGGTGACCATCGCCGCTGTTTTCCTGTCTCACCGGGCCGTCGGGCCCACCCGCCGCATTGAAGAAGAGCTGCGCGAGATTGTGGAGAACAAAAACGGTTCCCATCAACTTAAAATCCGGGAAGGCGATGATTTTGAAGGGTTGGTCCATGCAATCAACAAGTTGTTGGAAAAAACGGGGCGAAAATGAAGGCAAGAATAAAAATTTGGTGGGATGACAATTGGCTGCGCTTGACGCTGTGGCTGTGCGGCCTGCTGACCTTGGTCATCATGGTGTGGGGCACCTATGTTTTTTCCTTCCAGCTCGACCCCTTCCAGCGGCAAAACCTGATCGGCACCTCTCCTTTCCAGCTTTTTATCTCGGCGATCACCTCTGTTATTTTCATCTATGGCTACATGATTTTCATGCGCGGCGGCTTTACCAAGTTTTCCCAGAAGAAACTCAATGTTGAGTTTGTGAACATCAAATTTTCCGACGTCATCGGGCTCGAAGAGGCCAAGCGCGAAGCGCAGGAAGTGGTGTCCTTGGTCAAAGACCGGGCCAAGGTGAAGAAAATCGGCGGCAAGGTCATCAAAGGAATCCTCATGCAGGGCCCGCCCGGCTGCGGCAAAACGTTGTTGGCCAAGGCGATTTCTTCCGAAGCGGGGCTTCCTTTCTTGAGTATTTCCGGCAGTGAATTTGTGGAAGTGTTTGTCGGCGTGGGAGCTTCCCGCGTGCGGCAGTTGCTGAACCGGGCGCGGCTTCTGACGGAGGCGCACGGCGCCTGCATTGTCTTTATCGACGAGTTGGATGTGATTGGTCGCGCTCGCTCGTTCAATGCGTTCGGCGGATCTGAAGAAACCAACTCTACGCAGAACCAGCTTTTGGTGGAAATGGACGGCATCAACACCGGCAAAGACAACATCATTTTTATCGGCGCCACCAATGCCGCCGAAAACACGCTGGATCCGGCGCTGCTTCGCCCCGGCCGTTTTGACCGCAAGATTTTTGTCGGCAAACCCCATTTGAATGAACGCGTTGACGTTTTCAAATATTATCTTTCGAAAATCTCGTTTGATCCGAGCCTGGATGTGATGAAGCTGGCCGCCCGCACCGTCGATAAATCGCCGGCCGATATTGAGGCGGCCGTCAAAGAAGCGGCGCTAATTGCGACCCGCGAAAATCGCGACATGGTGATCTTAAAAGACATGTCTCAGGCACTGGAGCGCATCGATTTGGGCGTGGCGCACCGCTTGCCGCTGTCGCCCAAACAAAAAGAAACCATTGCTTATCACGAAGCCGGCCATTTGGTGACCGTCTACAACGTTCAGAAAGACACGCACGATGTTTTTAAGGCGACCATCTTAAACCGCGGCGGCGCGCTCGGCCACGTTCTGCCGGTGCCCAAAGAAGAGCAATACACCCGCTCCAAAGACGAGCTGTTGGCCGACATCAAAGTGTCGTTGGCCGGTTTTCTCGCTGAGAAAATAAAATTCAGCGTGACCTCGACCGGCGCTTCTTCCGATTTTGCGCATGCTCTGGCCATTGCCCAAGCCATGGTTTGGCAATACGGGATGGGCACCTCGGGCATCATCGGCAATTACGCGATCACCCAGCAGAACCAATCGATCCACTCGGAACTGTCGGAAGCTTTTAAGAAACAATTGAATGATGAAACGCAATCCATCTTGCGGCAGTGTGAAAAAGAAACAGAGGTATTTCTGCGCGGTGAATGGAACATGGTGGATGTGTTTGCGAAGCTGCTCATTGAAAAAGAAGAGCTGAATTACGATGAGATCGAAGAGGTTTTTGAAAAACACAACAAATCGAGGAATATTCTCAAGCAAGCCGAATCGAATCCGCAATGAGCGACGAAAAGGACGACAAGAAGGACGATTTCGAGTTCACCTCTTTGCACGCAGAGGAACCGGCTCCCCCAGAAACGCCTCCAGCCGAGCCACCTGCTCCTGAAAAACCCGCCCCAAAATTTAATTTTACCGAAACCCGCAACCGCCTTTATCAGAAAGCCAAAGCCTGGGCGATGGCCCACAAGAACACCGCACTGGTGATCGGTTTTGTTGTGGTCGGCATCATCATGTACGGTGTGTCGCGCTGGCAAAACAGGGAACGCTCTGGTTCCGCCAATGAGGCCCCGGTGGCAGGATCGGCCGATGAAATTCCAGTGAACGTGATTGAGGCCCGCATCGGCCGGTTCCAAGACATGATCAACGCGGTTGGCACGCTCAAAGGCGAAGCCGAAATCGAACTGCGCTTTGAGGTCGACGGAAAAATAGAAGAATTTAATGTGACTGAAGGCGCCAAGGTAACGCGCGGCCAAGTGATTGCGCGCTTAAGCGAGCGCGACGCCCAGCTGAAAGTGCAGCGCGCCAAAATCGAGTTGGAACAAAAAGAAAAACTTTACGCGCTGGGCGGCATTGCCAAAACTCAATTGGACGAAGCCCGGCTCAACATGGACGTGGCACAAACCGAACTCGATAAAACCCAGCTCAAAGCCAGCCGCGACGGCATCATCGGCGACAAAGGGGCCGAAATCGGCGAGTTTGTGAATCCGCAGCGGAAGATTGCCACATTGGTGGCCATTAAAAATGTGGTGGTGGAAGTCGGCATTATTGAAAAACAAATCGACAAGGTTTTTCCAGGCCAGAAAATTATTGTGACGGTGGACGCTTATCCGGGCCAGGTCTTCGACGGAAAAATCGAGACCATCTCGCCTTTGATCAGCTCCGACGGCAGCAAAACCTTTTCCATTCGCGCCAAGATCCCAAATCAGAACAGTTTGCTTCTGCCCGGTATGTTTGCCCGCGCCAAAATCATCACCTATGAAGCCGACGATGCCATTTCCGTTCCCAACGACGCGCTGGTCAAAACCTCCAGCGGATTTCAGGTGTTTGTGGTGAACAAAGACAATGTGGCTGAGGCGCGGGATGTGGGCGTCGGCTATGTGGCGGCCGAGTTCACGCAAGTGGAATCGGGCCTGGCCCCCGGGGAAATTGTGGTGGTTCAAAAACCGCCGGAGTTGAAAGCCGGCGCGAAGGTGAAAATCATCGAGGTTCAGAAATGAGGTTTCACCTGTGAGGCTGCGTCCGCGGCTGACGATCTTTACAATTTCTCTTGTTGTGCTGGTCGTGGCCTGCACAAGTTTGTCCACCATCCTGTCGTTCCGTTATTTGCTGCGTCAAGAAATGAAATCCAACCAACAAACCCTTTTCCAGAATTTTTTGGGCGCTTGCAAAGATGTTCTTTACCTCGGGGATGATCTGGCCATCCAGGCCTACAGCGAATCCTTGGAGAAATCGGTTCCAGGTCTCGCTTATGCGGTTTTCGTCGATCACTCCCGCGTCGGCATTCAGATTGGTGGCGTGGAAAGCCTGCAGCGGTTTCGCCGCAATCCGCCGGCCTGCGCCGAGACCGAACAGATGAGCCAAAAAGGAATTCCGTTTGTGCAGGACGTCAACTCGGGCTCCGAGCGGTGGCGCTATTACTGCCAACAAATTTCGCTCAACAACATCCGCGGCGTGCAATCGGTCGGCACTGTTTTTCTGGGTTTTAACATGGACATTTTGGAGTCCGAGCTGGCCAAGATCATCGACCGCATGTGGGCGGTGTTGATTTGGCTGATGGTGATTGTGATGACACTCGGCCTGATTCTTGCTTACATTCTGGCCAGCAAAATCACCAAACCGATCCGGCACTTGACGGAAGGTGCCAAAGCCATCGGCGAAGGTTATCTCGACACGCAGATCCCGATTGAAAGCACCGACGAGCTGGGTTTTCTCGCCCAAGAATTTAATTACATGGCGGTGAAATTACGCGAGCTCGATCAGTTGAAAGACGACTTTGTGTCCAGCGTGTCGCACGAGCTTCGCTCACCGCTCTCAGCCATTTCCGGTTATGTGGAGTTGTTGCGCAGCAAACCGCTGGAGGACATCACGCCCGAGAAAAGGGAAAAAGCTTTGCAGATCATTCAAGAAAGCACCTCGCGGCTGACCCATTTCATCAACGACATTTTGGATTTGGCCAAGCTCAAGAGCGGACACGTGGATCTGCGGCAGCAGCCGTTTGACGCCGACACCGCTTCCGAAGACATCGCTTCCCTTTTTCAGCCGCTTTTGGAGAAGAAAGACGTCACGCTGGCACGCGACATTCCCGCGGACATGCCAATCATCACCGCCGACGACGACAAGGTCCGCCAGGTCCTCACCAACCTTGTATCAAACGCCTTGAAATTTACACCGCCCGGGGGCAGAATTCGAATAGGTGCGAGAAATCACACTGAATTCATTCAGTTCTCAGTCGAAGACTCCGGCATCGGAGTTCCCAAGGATTCCTTGGAGGTGGTGTTTGAGCGGTTCCACCAAATTAAAGGCGTGCGGGAACAGGTGACCGGACAAAAAGGAACGGGGTTGGGCCTGGCGATCGCCAAGGGGATTGTCGAGGCCCATGGAGGCCGTATTTGGATGGAAAGTGAAGTCGGTCACGGAACTGTGGTCCATTTCACTTTGCCCAACCGTCCGGCTCCGACCATGAGCGCTCCCGGCGTCAATTAGTTGGAGAAAAAGAAAATACTGGTTATCGACGACGATGAAAACATTCTCGATTCCATTCAGGATTTTTTGGAAGAGAAGGGATATTTCATTGTCACGGCGCGTGATGGGATGAAAGGTCTTGAGCTGGCCGAAAAAGAAGCGCCGAGTTTGATTCTTTTGGATGTGGGATTGCCGGAGATCAACGGCTACAACGTGTGCAAAAAAATACGCGACATTCCGGCCCTTCGCCACACGCCGATTATTATGCTGACCGCGCACAGTTTGGACACCGACGAGTTGTCCGGTTTTAAAGCCGGCGCCGATGATTATCTGACCAAGCCTTTTAAGCCGGCGCGGCTCTTGGCGCGGATTGAAACAGCCATCGACCGCAACTTGCGCGAGTTGGACGCCAATTCGCTGACCCATTTGCCGGGCAACAAGAATATCGTGGATGAAATTCAGAACCGCATCCAACTCAACGGCGAGTTTTCAGTGCTTTATATGGATCTGAACAATTTCAAAGGATTCAACGATCGTTACGGTTTTGTGCGCGGCGATGAAGCCATTAAAATGACCTCGGAGATTTTGGTAGAGTGCTTTGGCAACCACAAGGAACATCACACGTTCCTCGGGCATGTCGGCGGAGATGATTTTGTGGGTATTGTCGACTCAAACGACGCTTCCGCTCTTTGCAAAACCATTATTGATCGATTTGATGCTTCGATCCCGCGCCTCTATGATGAGGAAGACCGCCAGCGTGGGTTCATTTCTTCCTTTGACCGCAAGGGCAACAGCGCCAAGCTGCCGCTGATGGGTTTGGCGATAGCGGTGGTGACCAACGCACACAAGACGTTCCGGCATCCGGGGGAAATTGCCTTTATTGCCGGAGATTTGAAAAAGTGGGCCAAAACAAAGAGCGAGTCGACGTTTGTGATCGACCGCCGCTCATGACGGACTTGAAACGAGGTGAAACGTGTCTAAAAAAAGAGTGCTGATTGTTGACGATGAACCTCAGATCTGCCAGTTGGTCAAAGACCTGCTGGAAGAGAGCAGCTACACCGCCACCACCGCCCACACCACCGACGAAGCCTTCCAGAAGCTGAAAGTCGCGCTGCCCGACATGATTTTGCTCGACGTGCGCCTGCCGACGATCGGGGGCCTCGAATTCTGCCGTCAACTCAAGCAGGACGTCCGCACCAAAAAAATTCCGATCATCATGCTGACCGTGCAGGACACGGAGACCGATAAAGTGATCGGCCTTGAAGTCGGCGCTGATGATTATTTAACCAAACCTTTCGGCAACCGCGAGCTCCTGGCCCGCATCAAAGCGGTGTTTCGCCGCCTGGAAGCCAACAAGATGGACGGCGACGCCATCATCAAGATCGGTCCGATGGAAATCGATTTGGAAATGCACGAAGTGAAGAACAAAGGCAAAGACGTGATGCTCACGCCGAAAGAATTTGAACTTTTGGTGTCCTTGGCCAAAAACAAAAACAAAGCGCTGCGCCGCGAAGCCCTGATGTCGGCCGTGTGGGGCTATGATTATCCGGGAACCTTGGGCACCATCGACGTGCACATCCGCCATTTGCGCAAGAAATTGGGCGATGCCGGGCGCTACATCAAAACGTTGATCGGCGTCGGCTATCGCTTGGACGACAAACTGTGAGAGAAGCCCGGCCTGCATCGCCGCCGGCCACCCCCGTTGCCGATAAGGCACCCGTCAACCGCATTCTCATTGTCGACGATGAAACCAGCTCCCGCGATCTCTGCCAAGCCTTCCTTGAATCCGATGGTTATGATGTTGAAACTTGCGACCGCGGCGCCAAAGCGCTGGCGCTGCTTGAACTGAAAAAATTCGATCTTGTTTTGACCGATCTGTCGCTGCCGGAAATGAGCGGCGTCGAACTGATCAAAAAAGTCAAATACCATTATCCGGCCACCAATGTGATTGTGATGACGGCCTTCGGCTCGGTGAGCTCTGCCGTCGAATCGATGAAGTCCGGCGCTTACGACTACATCACCAAACCTTTTCCGCGCGATCTGTTGCGGGTGACCATTCGCCGCTGCTTGGAAAGCCATAACTTAAAGCGTGAAATTTCCAAGATGCAAACCGAACTTTTGAAGAAAGATAAATTGGCCGCCGTCGGTTCCATGGCCGGCGCCATCGCCCACCGCATGCGCAATCCGCTGAGCATTATTCAAATGTGTGCGCAGTATTTGGAAACCCATTTTCAAACCAATCAGGAATACCTCGAAGTGTTGAAGGCCATCGAGGAGAAAGTCAAAACGCTTGAACAATTGACGCGTGACTTTGTGGAGTACTCACGGGCTTCCCGCATCCGCAAATCGCCCGAGAGCTTGGAAAAGTTGGCCGATGAAATGATCAAGAATGTCTCCCCGCGCTGCACAATCCAAGGCGTGGACATCATCCGTCGTTATCAGCCGGGCCTGCCGCCGGTTCAAGTGGACGCCGATTTGATCCGCGAAGTGATCATGAACGTGATTGATAACGGTCTGGAAGCCATGAAAGGCGCCGGAAAAATCATGGTGGTCATTGAGCTCGACCGTTCGATGCAGTGGATGATGCTCACCATTTCCAACACAGGCAGTGTGCTCTCGCCGGATTTGCAGGAAAAGATTTTTGAGCCGTTTTTTACCACCAAAGAAACCGGTATGGGTTTGGGGCTGGCGATCGTCAAACAAGTGATCGACGGTCATGGCGGCCGCATTCAGGCCATTGGCGACCCCAAAACCAACAGCACTTCATTCCGAATTCTTTTGCCGATGAATGAGGAAAAGGCGGTTTCGTGAGCGACAAACGGAAAATCCTGGTTGTCGACGACGAGCCCCAGGTGGGAATGATTTTCACCAAAGTATTGGGGGCGGCCGGCTATGACGTGGTCCACGCGGTGACTGGTGAAGACGGCGTCAAACGTTTGAATGTGAACCCGGATGTGATTTTTCTCGACATCAAACTGCCCGGCATCGATGGAGTGGAAACCCTGCGGCGCATCCGCAAAACCCGGCCCGACCTGCCGGTGGTGATGATGACCGCCTATCAAACCGTGGACTCCGCCGTGGAAAGCATGCGTTTGGGCGCCTGTGATTATTTGATCAAGCCGCTGGACAATACCCGCATCAAAGAAGTGGTCAAGCACGCTCTTTTGGTGGGCGGCGCGCCATCGCTGGCCTCAGCACCTGATGTTGTTTTAACGCCCGCCGACATGGTGGGAAAAGGCCAGCGCTTCCAGAACATTCAAAGTTTAATCAACAAAGTGGCGCCCACCGATTTGACGGTGCTTTTGCTGGGCGAATCCGGCACGGGCAAAGAACTGACCGCCCGCGCCATTCATCTGGCTTCCAAACGCAGCAAGAAGGCTTTTGTGCCCGTTGATTGCGCGGCGCTGCCGGAAACGTTGATGGAATCCGAACTCTTCGGCTATGAAAAAGGCGCGTTCACCGGCGCCGACGATTCGCGGCCCGGCCGTTTTGAACTGGCCGATGAGGGCACATTGTTCTTGGACGAAATCGGCAATTTATCGATGACGGTGCAGGCCAAGCTTTTGCGCGTGCTGCAGGATCCGTCATTTGTGCGGCTTGGCGGCCGCAAAGAAGTGCGCGTGAATGTACGCGTTGTGGCCGCCACCAACCGGGATTTGGAAGTGGCCTCTCAGCAGGGGGGATTTCGCGAAGATTTGTATCACCGCATCAAAGTGTTCACCATTGAATTGGCGCCTTTGCGCAACCGCCAAGAAGACATTCCCATGCTGGTGGACCATTATGTGAAGAAATACGCAGCCGAGATGGGCACGCCACTCAAAAAAGTCACGACACAGGTGATGGATTTGTTTATGAAATACCGCTGGCCGGGCAACATTCGCGAGCTCTCAAATGCGCTGCGCAGCGCGGTGGTTTTGGCCGACAATGAAATCGATGTCGATCATTTGCCGACCAGTATCCGCTTCTCTGAAGAAAAGAAAGGTGCGGTCCCATCTCATCCGTCGGTCGATCCGACATTGAAAAGCGTGCTAAAGAAAGTGGAGCGTGAACACATCATGGCGACTCTCGAAAAAACAAAATGGAACCGCGCCGACACGGCCAAGATCCTCGAAATCGATTTGAAAACTCTTTACAACAAGATGAAGGAATACGGCATCAACGAGAAGTAAAAAACGCCCCGCCGAATCAAGCCGTTCCATCTTAAAAACCGTTACAAGTAATTTACGATTCCTTAAGGTGTTCATAATCCCAGCCCGATAGTATTTTCCCCATGAAGTCGCCCTCACGCTTCCTGGGTTTCCTGCTGACCATTATTTATCTGTGTACCAACGTTGTTTTTGCCGGTCTGCCGGAAAGAACAATGTGGGATGAGCGCCGCCAGGCGCTTGAAGTCAGTCAGAAACCTCTGACTTTTCCTGTGGCGCCGCGTGAATCCGGTCTTCCCTCCCTTGTGTCTCTTTTGTCTGCTCATGGAACCATCAGTGCCATTACACCTGCCGAAAAAACTTCTGCCCCCGTTGTTATCTATATCCAAGACGTTCATGGCCGTGCTGAAGCCCAGAAAAACATCGCGGCCATGGTTCTCAACGTGCTGGAAAAAAATCCACAGGCGGCTGTGGGCTTGGAAGGAGCCGCCGGCCCCATTTCCATGGACCGTTTTCGCGGTGCTTCGGTCAACATCAATCGCGAAGTCGGTTCATTCTTTCTCAACACGGGACTCATCACCGGAGCAGAAGAAGCGGGTTTTGCGGCGAGCGCCCCGCCCCATTTCTTTGGCTTGGAAGACAAAGAGCTTTATCTGAAGAATGTGGCTGCTGTCCGTTCGGCCAAAACAAATCAGAAAGAAATATTGGCTGCTTTGGAGAAAGAGCATCGCGCGTTGGCTGCTGAGAAGGTCCGCGTTTATTCTCAAGAACTTTTGAGCTTGGATCAGGCCAAACAATCTTACAGTGAAGGTCAAATCACCGTCGGAGATTACCTGGCCGCTTTGACGGCGCGGGGTGTGCCGGCCACGTCTTTTCCAAATGTGGCGCTGTTTCAAAAAACCTGGGCGCTGGAAAAGAATCTCGATTTCGATCGGGCCGAGCGTGAACGCAACCAAGTGCTCACCCGTTTGGCGGGCCGGCTTGCCGCTTCCGAGTTAAATGGACTGGTGCGCGAAAGTATGGCGGTTCGAGCCGGCGCCACGCCATATCCGGTTTATTACCGCCGCTTAAAAGAAGCCATTGCCAAAGCTGGAGTTTCTTTGGCGGAAGCGCCGGAGTTTGACCGCTACGTCAATTATGTTTTGCAATCCGATGCGATCAAGCCCGCAAAATTCCTCTCTGAATTATCGGCGTACGAAAAAACCGTCTGGATGAATGAGTGCCGCACCGACGAGCAGCGCCGGCTTTATCAAGCTTCGATTAAATCTCAGCTCACCGAGAAGCTGGTTCGCCTGACGCTGTCGCCGCAGGAGTGGAAAGAAGCCAAAGCCGTCATCCGCCCGGGGCAGATCCAGTCTTTCCAAGACTTTTATAAAGCAGCGGAAGCTCGTAATAGCGCTTTGGCCCGAAACTTTATTGCGAACACGAAGCAATCTGATATTTCAGTATTGGTCGCAGGGGGATTTCATTCAGAGGCTTTGACATCGATCCTGGCCAATGGGGAAAGAACGGTCATCACCGTTACTCCCAAACTTTCTCAAGCCTCTCTCAATCAGCACGACGATTATTTGGACGTCTTCACCCGCGAAAAAACCCCGCTCGAACAATTGTTTGCCTCACCCAAAATTTCAATTGTCGAAACGTTGGCGACCGCGCCCATTCCTGGGGTCGGTGTTTCAAATGTCCTGGAGTATGAAGTCGGGGAAACCATATCCGCGATGCAATCTGCCGAGAAAAAGGGCGAAGCTCGGGAGAATTATCCGGGCCACTTTGTGGTGGCCTGTGAAAAGGGTGCCCACCAACTCAGCGATCTCGCGGGCAAAGCGACCGCCGTCCTGGTGGGATCCTCGGACCATTACGACGTGGGTTTTTATGCGGATCAGTCACCTCTTCAAGCGTTGCGCGCCCAACGCGATGCTCGTATTGTGACGGTTGTTCCGGCACCGGCGAAATTCAAAGAGGGCGGCCATCATGTCTTCGCCGATGCGACGGAAACCGTGATCATTGAAAATGTCAATGACGACTCCATGGTTCTCGAATTAATCCGCAACAATCCAAACTATCCTGCCGAGGTCAACCACGCTGTGGAGACCGCCGTTAACGCGTTGTTAAAGCATGCTCATAAACAGAACTTAGGACGTTTCGTGCGGTTGATGGAAGGGGGATACACCCTGGGTGGTTATCATGTGCCGTCGGTGACCGATGCAGATCTAAACAAATTGGTGGCTGGTCATCGGCTTAATCCCGCATTCCTTTATTCCTTGGAGAAACTGAGAATACAGAAAGGTTGGAATCTCCAAGAGAAAGTCCGCGTCACAGTTATCACGAGGACCTCCCAAAAAATCGTCCAAGCTTTCTTCAGACGGCCGGATGTTGTGAGAACATTAAACAACCTGGGCATTGAATTGGGGCTTATTGGAACAGTTGTCAGAAGCACCGGAGAGGGTATAGATGATTTCGAAGTTGAAACATCTCTTGTTATCAAAGACAACCGGTTTGTGTTCCCAGGAACTTTCAATGAAATTTATTTTGGAGACGACAAGGAGGCAAAAGAGTTTGGTTCTTACGGGGAAAACTTCATCAACGTCCAATACCCCGCTTACCCCGAAGGTCATCCGTGGGCCCGGGCTGGTGCTCCGATTCAAAGCCGCTTAAGAATTCTCACAGCTCCTATAAGAGAATGGTGGCTTCCATTGCCCATGCTGGTGCCGGTATTGGGTACCGCTGCGCTTATCCATTATTTCCAACCCCATTGGCTGTGGATGCAAATATTTGTCCTTTTCGCGGGCCTTGTTGGATATATATTGGCCTTGGAGCGTTACGAGAAAACCCATAAGAGGACTCATAACCCAAAAGGTTGGGTTGATGTTCAAACGCTCCTTTTCTTTTTTGGTTTCGGCGCTTCCAGCGCAGGATTTATCCTCTACATTTTTTTCGACGACCTGCGGCTCGCTTTTGCGGGGGCATTTGTGCTGTATCAAGTGCTTCATTTTCTCCGCAATCTGCACGCCGTCATTAATCCCACCATCGCGCCGTTGTCGGGATCCTCTCCGTCTTCTTCAGAAATAAATTTGCTTGAAGCTCTCATGGAGAAGGAGTCTCCTTTTCAAGCTGTTAAAGATCTCAACTGGTTGATGAAACAAACACGTGAAAAATCGGAGCAATATCGGGAATTAAGAGCACTGCGGGACAAAATATCGGACCGAGGCGTCCAAATATTGCGCGAAAGCGTCACCGCTCTGCTGGGCCGCATCAGAGACATTGACAATCGGTTGCGCTCGGTCATGCTGCGGTCGAACCCCCGCTATCAGCACCGCAAGACGGTCGACAGTTTTTCCAAGTACTATTTGAAACCCCTCATTGAAAAAGCGCGGGAGAAGAGAAGCCGCACATTCACCGGCATTGCCGGTGCAGCGGCCGCTGGCAAGACCACCTTCGTCAACTCCGTTATCTCCCAGTTGAAAGAATGGTTTTCTCCTCAGGGAGACAATGTCCGCTTCTTTTCGTTCGATGATTTTCTCATGGAGAAAGCTGACCGGCCTTCTCAGAAGGACGATCCCTACGTCAAGTTCAATGTCAGACGGTATTTGCAGTTCGTGAAGGATATTTTTGAAAACCGTTTTGCCACCAAACCCATGTATGACCAAACAAGCAAAGGACAGATTAAATTTGGATTGGACGATCAAGGGCATTTCGCCATTTTTAACGGTGATCGCGCCATTCATTTTTCCTTTTCCGGCGATAGATTTTCCTATGAAGAAAAAGGAAACGTGGCCGAACCCATGCATCAAGAGAACATTTCCTCATCGAAGGAATTTGATTGTGGCGAAAACAAAATGTCTTTCAGAAGGCTTGAGGACGGCCGGCTCGAGATCACCATCCGGCAGTCCACCTATCTTCTTCGCGAAACCTCCGCTTCCACTTATGAAATAACGACGGTTGGATTAGACGATACGACCGTGCTTAAGAAAGGGCGCGAAAATCGGAAAGAAGTTCTTGAGGTGTGGCAATCCGTCCAACCGGGCAAGCACGAACATGTGGTTATTGAGGGAATCTTGGCGTTCGAAGCTGCGGTGGCGGGTCAGCTTCGCGTCGGCCAACAGGCCGAAAATTATTTTGACGTCACAGCCAGTATTCTTGTGGATGACATGGTTCGTGCGCGGCGCGATTTCCTCCGGAGCCAGAGCCGGAAACAGACGGAAGATCAGATTCAGCAGACGATCGACGCGCGCGCCGAGCGGCAGTACGGCGAAGACCAGCTGGTTTATCGCTTGGATGAAGAGGCGGAAAAACAGTATGGCGTGACCACTCAGGGCGAAAGCGCCACTCATTTCCAGGTTGACAACCACACGTTGCCCGAGCTTTTAACCTTGGCCTTGCGCAACAGCGTGTTTATTCCGCTGGATGATTTACGGGAGTTCATCCCCGAAATCCCGGCCAAGCTAAAGGGCCTTGAAAACGTCGCTTCGATAGCTCTGCAAACCTCAATTCAAGACGATTATCGACGCAAGGAAGCGGCGGGAAAACATTGGCGGGAGCCTCAACGCTTCCCGAATGAAGTCGATTATGAACAAAGAAATATTTTTGACCGGTATTGGAAAAATATTCAACGCCTGGTCACACTGGCCATCGGCCATCTCCTTATGAAGTTCGCTTTGCCGGGTGATGGTCAGTATGCGGAGATAAATAAGAAATGGGAGCCTTACTTTAAATTATTGCTCACCAAGCTTCATGGATTGTTCATCGGGACGGAATTTCTCAGTTTCCCGCAAAATCAGGAGAACAAGGAATACATCTTTGAGGCGATGCGCAGACCCGAGGGTTGGGAAAAATTGCCCAAGGATGAAGAATGGCCCCGCGATCCGCATCGTTTTAAATTGCGTGATGTGCAGATTATGGAACAGATCCCTTTTATGGAAGGGATTTTAAATGGATTGGCCGTTGAACATAAAAGGTTGGTTGATCGTGGCGATTTGCAATCCGCCGCCGCGATTGAACAGCAAGGTCACGAAAAGATACGCAATTTTTTCAAAACAGTTTTGACCATGATGGAACGGGGAATCGTCGACCGGGTCCCCGACATGGCACAAAGATACGGGGAAAAGCGCCATGAGGGGCAATTGGTCGTGATGGGGCTGGCGCCCGGTACCTATAGATTGGCTGAACAAGATCCAAATCACTTTTATGCGGACGGACGGACCACTTTCGTCAATTTGGGAAAGCTTTGGGATGATCTAGAGGCTTATTCGGAATTGCAGAAGCAGAATCCCCATGAATGGGTGATGGATCGGAAAGCCGATATCAATTTCGCAAAACACAAGCGTGATTATCCGAGCATGGGCCGGCTTGTGGGATATCAGAAGCAATTCTTGGTCAATATTATTGATGGGGAGGACCAACTAGAAAGAATTCCAGAAATATTTCGCGGGTTTTTTATCGATCAGGTGTTGGAAAATATTCCCGGCACGGAAGCCGAATTTAATCGCATTTTCAACAGAGACAAATCGCCACATCCGATATCGGGGGTTTCTTCAGCGTTTGTGGAAGACGCTCGCACTGCTTATTTAGAAGAGGCCATTACCGACGTCTACCGCAAACAGAAAATGGCGTATTTCAATGAGACCTTTTTGCCGATGGAGGCCAGTCGCAGAAAGGGGAATCCCCGCTTGGCTTGGAGCGTCTATTATTTGGAATACCTCGAGTCGCGCGGCATACGGGATGGACTTTATTACCTTACACGGACATTTGTTGATTTGTTGAGCCGTGATCCGTCTTGGTTAGCGGGGTTGAGCCAGATCGCTGTTGTTGACAACGTGTGTGAAGCGGTCCAATCTGCCTTGACAAAAGCTCATCACGGCAATTCTCCCTTTATTCCAGAATGGCATTGGAGAGCTTTCCGGTCTTTTGTGGATGATGCCGTCCAATTGCCGGAGATGTGGGATAAACAAATCCCTCACCCCACCGAACGTTCATCTGAGATGGCTTCTATATCACCCGCCAAGAAAAACAATATTAGTTACCGCGATGGCTTCGCCGTCCACAGCAACACTGATCCAAAAACGGGCAATACGTTCAAAGTGACGCCTGCGCTCGGTGCCAATACGATTTCATTGGTCATTGACGGACATGAGATTCTTTTTGATCCCGGCTTGTCGCTCCTGGGGAAGGATGGAAAGCCGCGGCAACTCGGTATGCCGATGCTTTTTCCGATTATCAGCCGCCTCGGCGGAAACAAAAAGAGAAAGGCCGACGGCAGTGTTCTTGACGCTTCGAATTTCAAAACCCCGCGCCGCGATGGCAATGGCGTGCTCCTGCATGCGATGGCGCTGGGCTTGCCGTTTGAAGTGGAGTCTGAAGGTCCTGGTTTCATGACGTTGACGTTGGACAGCCGGACATTGAAAGAAGACGTTCGCGCCGAATTTGAGGCGCTCACCGAAGTGCCGGTATTTTTGCGCGTCACTTACAGCTTGAGCGGAAGAAAATTCTCCACCGAAACAGTCATTACCAACCTGGGAGATGTCGATACGGAGGTGGCTCTTGGACATCACATCAATTTGAATGGCCGCAATGACGGAATTTCATTTCAAACATCAGCTTCCCAGCGTTGGAATGCCCCCGAAGGCAATATTCCCAGTCGTGAGCGGCCATTGATTGACGTCGACGGTAAATTCGATTTCCGAAACGGACTTCTGCTCGGCAAGGACGTCGATTACGACGTCACGCTGACCGGGTTTTCACCTGTTGACGGTAAAATTATTTCGACGCTTCGGGATCCCAAGGCCGGTATTCAGATTCAGGTGATTCAGGATGCAAAAGCATATCCCAACCTCAATTTTTGGCGTCAAACCACGGGAGACAACCAAGGTGTGTGTGCAGCGCAGCCCTGGTCAGCTCCATCGGACGCCCACAACCTGCAAGCCGATGGAATCCATAGCCACCTCCTCGCTTTAAAGCGAGGCGTTCCCGTCAAAAGCGAAGTGACCATCGAGGTGACACCGCTCCCCAAAACCAACGATGGACCCGTTATCGAATCCAATCTTCCCGAAGAGGAAGTTGCGGAGCTCGTCAAAGCGGCGGATGGCTTTATGAAAAAGGCAAAAGACGTCCATGACGACAACGTCATCGCGCAATGGAAAAAGGGACTCAAAAGGGACGACGCTTTTGTTGCTGCGACCGTCCGCGCTGTTCAGCAGGCGTTTGTAGAAGCCTTGCAAGCACGTTATCCGGGCCATTATCTGTTGGCGAAGGGAACGCTGTACCCTCCGGAAGAAAAAATCAATAAACAGAATGAAAAGTCCGATTATGTTTGGATTTTTAATCCCATTGACAATGAGGAGATGTTTTTAGCGGGGGGCAATCTTTATTCGATTTCTATGGTCCTGTATTACAGGGGCCGCCCGGTGTTGGCCCTTATTTGGACGCCGGCGTATGGGTTTTTGGAAACCTCGCAGAACGATCCGAATGTTTATTTGGACGCCCGTCCTGTCAAGGAATTGGAGTCACACGCGGCGATTCAGCATTTCTGGGCCATTGTGTCCGGTCAGTCGGTGAACGCGGGACGCTTGCGACAGTTCATCGAAGCGATGACGATAAAATCGGATTTCATGGGGGCCCGCATCCGTTCGACGGCGGTAAGAGCCGCCCAAATTCTTTTTGGAGAATTGGATTTTGCCGCTTTCTTCGAAAAGGACCGTGGAACCCAACTGGATGATATTGCGGCCATCGCTTATATTTTGCAAAAGCGCGGCGGCACATTTAATGTGTTTTCAGACGGCCGCTCGCGGCCGGTCTTGGACGTCATTGCTGAAGACATTGTCTCGCCGGAAACAAGATCCAAGCCCTATCGCTATATGGCCGGCAGCCCCGCCGCCATGACCATTATGGCACCCGCGATCCAACAACTGACCGGTACCATGGGGGAGGAAACGGGTTTAAGTCACGAGCAGTTGTCTGATTTCCGGGAAGTCATCTATGGCTCCATAAAAAACAAGCGTGCTCTTACGCAGAGTGAATTGTACGACGCCATTCCGTTCATTGATGCTTCTGCCTCCTTTAGAAAAGCCTTGGACATTGTTTTGTCGAAGGGACAGAAGGTTTCCGAGGAGGAATTGGACGACATCGTGAAGACGTGCCATTTGAACAAGGCCGAAGAGGCCGCGTTGACTTATCTTCTTTATCCGGGCCAGGGCAGCTCGGAATGGGATGACGAATTTCCAGGCACTGAAGGGTTGTCACAGACAGTGGAGATCAGGGGGCCCAATGGTGAAGTGTTCAATTGGAAGGTTTCAGAAGAATCGGCGGTCGATATCGGCGCCTTGAGCAAGGAAAATCCATCTCTCATGGAAGGGACGGAGAGGCTTAGGGAAATGATGGGCCAGAGCGATCAGCCAACCGTGTTAACCCATAAAGGTTACATCTCCTGGGCCATCGATCACGCCTATGATCCGGACCTCAAGCTGACGGACATCAGCCGTGACCTTTTGTTCCGTCGTATCAATGATAACCTGAGTGAATTTTTCAGCTCCAAAAGGATGGCTATGGATTTGCAGATGTATTGGGTGCTGCGTCTTCTGGTTTTGAATAGGAATGCGCAGAGGGCCGGATTCACTGAAGAGAAACTCAGAGCCCCCATTCATAAACTTTTGAAAGCCATCATTCACGGTTTGCAAAGCAGTTTCGAAACAGGCATGTTGGATATGCACCCGATGGATAGGTACGAACCGTCTCTTTTGGAGATTCCCAAAGGGCAGCCCGATTTAAGACAAGGAATTGCGGATCTATTCAAGAATTGGCGGCTCTGGGCCAAAGAAGGCGGCGAAATTATCCTTCATTGGGGACAAGACAATTACGTAGACAAAAAAGCCGATGCCCCTGAGCCCACCCCTGAAGAGACGGAAAAGCTTAATCAACAACTTCTTGAGCTTCGAAATATTCTACAGCCGAAACCTCAGGGTTCTGCAAAAGCACGCGCATGGCATCATCCGGTGGATTACGTGTTGGATTTGGCTGAGCAAGCCGACGTGACTTATTTGGAAACATGGATGATGGAACCGCCGGTCAGTATGCAGGGATATGCGAGATTTCCGAATGCGTGGCTTTTCCAATTGGATTGGCTTGATCGTATGGGACAATCCGGTGTGAAACGATGGGGCATCGTTCCCGCCGAAAAGTATTTTGGTTCTCTTCACGCGTGGCTTTTGGAGAAAAAAGACAATCGTTCGCTGCTTGAACTCATGCAGGAACTTCAGCAATATCTCGAGCAACGCCGCGCCACCATTCCCATCTCATTGTTTCTGGTTTTGCCGCAGGGAGAACTTCCGCCGGGCGTCCTGCGAGAACTGAGATTTTGGGAACAAATGTTTGAGTTAAAAAGGACACACGGTGCCATCGTCACGTTATTTCAGGATTCTTCCAGGGCGGTCGTGAAGCAAAGAGAAGCGTTCGCAAAATGGCTAAAACTAAACGATCAAAAACGCCTGGTTTTGGGCCTGGATAAAACAATGGACGAGCAAAAACCAAACATTTCGAATTTTGTCCATCTCAATCAGCGGCCGCCGCGCGTGAAGTACGAGGAAGATAAATTCATCTTCAGACAGGCGTTGGAATATGTGATCAACTGGCTGGCCAATGATTTTGGATGGGGAGACCACAAGTCGGTGGTCGTTGATTATCATCATAACGATCCATTGAACAACCATGTGGGCTTCGAAGTCGAGAAAAGATATGACGCCCTCATTTTCACGTCAGCCCGCCGGGAATTTGATGATCCCGAGGAACCTCTTTATAACGATTTTGATGATCAGTGGGCGAGCAAGAAACCTCCTGTTCTGCTCGGCGCCGACGCGCGGCCGTACTGGCAAGAGCATTGGGATTTCTTTGTGGCCTCTTTCCCGATGGCGGTGTTTTTGGTGAGCCTCGTCTTTGTCCGTGAACCAGCCGCGGTGGTTAACAACTTCATCGTGGCGTTGGGATTAACCTGGCTTGCTCATGCCTTGGCGGAAGATCGTTTCATTCTTCCTCATTTCAAACGCGCCTTCCGTTTCCATCGAGGACTGTTTTTGAAACCCTCTCTGGTGACCTCAGGACTGAGGGTGGATAAACTTGCGTACCGCAGTTACAACAGATATTTAAAACTTCGCTTTGTGCTGTATGCCTATTTCCCGCTGATTCTTTTGGGCGTGGCGGTTTTTTACGACTTGCCGCTTGTCGCTATTCTGTCGTCGTATGCGGTGGGGATCATTGCGATGCGTCTGCTTCATGGGATCGACCGGAAACATTTACCGTGGAGCAGAGAGATTCATGACATCACGGCGGAAGTTGATGCCCAAGCGGTGTATCAACTGGAAGTGCCGCAGCAGCGGGATTTGCTCTTTGAGGGTTACAATTTTAGAAAGACCCAAAACATGTTGGAGCGGCGTTTAGAAGCTCAGCTGACGCACACCCAATTACGGGCCGAACGGGCCAACGGGGCCTATCTGGCTGGTCGGGCCGGCACCGCCTTGCCCGAGACCGGAGGAAGAATTCGTTGGGTGTTGGGCTTCCTCACGCAGAGAGTTTTGAATACCTCGACCGTGTTGATGCCCATCATCCGCCGAATCAATGATGAAAGAGCCACCCGCGTTCAAGTGTTCCATGTGGACAGTCTCTTTTCGGAAAATCCGGACCCGCAATTGCTGGACAAAATGAAGAGTTCAGCGGTGAAAGAGAAAAATATCCAGCGCGTTTATGTGGCGCGGGGCATGAGCCGGGAAAAACTGGCCCATCGTCTGAACGATTTCAAAATTTTTGATGCGGACCCGAATGCCATTTTGGTGGTTGTTCCGCAGGCCGTTTTGATTCGCCCGCTCAGCATTAAATTGGCGGCCGAAAAGGACATGCGGTGGCACTCCGGTTCAAATGTGTGGTTGGATATTTTTACCAATACGCCCGATCAGTTTGATCCGGATGACGATTACATCCGGGCCATCATCAACGCCCCCTGCGCCGCCGGTTGGGTGCCGGTTTCGCTCCAGCTGTACCTGGCCCATGTGGTGGCCGGCAACGCTTAAAAAACACCTCGTCTTCTCAAGCCGAAAACCCTCTTTATAACCCTTCGGGCTTTTTGCCCCTTTTTAACCCATCCTTAAGGAAACCTTAATCCCAGGCTGTTACAGTTTTGTTACAGATGAAATTTAAACACCCTCTTCTATCACTGGCCTTATTTTTAACTGCGCTTCCGCTGATGGCGGACGTCCCGGTGTGGGACGGCGCCCTCACCAAAACAGACCGCTCCGTTTCTGCCTCATGGACCACTGGAAACAACCCCGCCGGCACCCGCTACCTGCTGGAAATGTCTCCGCAAGCTGACTTTGCCTCCGGCACTGTGATTTCCAGCCAAACCGTTTTGTCCCACGCGAAGATCGATGAGTTGCAGGGCAACCATCACTACTTCGTTCGTGTGCAAACTCTCGATCCCACGCCCAGCGCTTACGCCGACCCGGTTAAAGAAATCACCACGTTGGCCTCACCGGCCCTCGCGCCGGTTCTCGGCGATACGTTTGCGCCCGATCCGACAGGCATAACGGTTCGTTGGTCTTCCAACGAAAACGCCGATAGCACCATCTACCATGTCAAAGCTTTTACTGATGCCACGCTCACCAAATCCGCAGGCTCCGGTGACACCACGGCCACGAGCCTGCGGATAACACCTTTGGCCTCCAACACGCCGTATTGGTTTACCGTCACCGCGGCCAACATTCTCTATCCTGGAAATGCGGCTGCCTTCAACGCCGGCTCCGCCATCACGCTGCCGGGCGACTATACGCTCACTTCAAATCCTCTGTCGAGCGAAACAGTTTCGTACGGCTTGGACAACAGCAACGTGACTTTCAAGACCGACGGTTTCTCCAGCGGTAAGGTCGGCTACTTCCGCTACCGCTGGATGCAGAATGATGTTTATAGCTGGCCCGCCGATGATTTGCAGAACCAAGTGCCGAATGTGTGGACCTCATCGCAGGGAGATTTGGTGATTCCGAATGCGGTGTCGGGCCAATATTATTTGCACATCAAGGCGTACAACAACTCCGCCGCCAAATCCAACGGCGCAGCGTCCGAAAAAGTGATGGGACCTTTCCTGATTGATGCGACCCCGCCGAGCCCCGATCCGTCTTCGATCGAAAACATGATTCCGGCGGTCAATGCGATCACCTGGCGGGCGGCGATTGCCGTCGACTCGGACTCCGGCTTAAACGCCAAACCATATGCCTGGACTTTTAACGGCGGCGCTGAAACGTTCAACATCAATCAAACCTCGGTCACGACCAATTTGTCAGCCAACACCGCTTACAGCATGACGGTCCGCACCCGCGATGCGGCCCAAAGCCCCAATTTTAGCGCCAGCGCCACGCAAAACAGCGTGACCCTGCAAAACCAGCCGACCAGCGTTCAGATTCTGAATGTCACCGCGAACAGCATGCAGGTCCAAGTCAACGGCACGTTTCCGAATTTAACCGTGGGCCAGTCGGGACTTGAGGTCAGCGCCACCGACGGCAACGTCGCATTTTCGAACGTTTTACAGACGAACGTGATCACGCTCCTCAACATCAACGCCAACACGGTTTATGATGTGACGGCCCGCGCGATCAACCAGGCCGGCGTTAAAACCAATTGGACCGCGCCGGTCCAAGCGATCACGCCGGGCGGATCTTCATCGGTCACGGCCACTCCGGCGCCCGGAAAATATCCGGGCGGCACGCGCATTCGCTTTACCGACAACGGCGCTTTTGATCAAGGTGTCGTCGCTTATTACAAAATGGTTATTTCCGATAAAGGCACGCAGCCCGGCACCGTCGCTTTCGACCAAAGCGCCCGCCTTGAAGCCGGAAGCTGGAGCCGTTTGTTCAGCACCTCGCAGGCGCCGTTTGCCCACATTCAAAGTTATGACCACTTCGATCAACCGATCGCCGGTGGCTACACGCGGCTGGGTCCTTGGATTATTGATGCCGATGCCCCGCAAGACATGGGCGGCTCGACCATGACCGTGACCAGTGTTTCACAAATGACGGCGATTGCGGGTGATGTGACCGATATTGGTTTGGCTGGTTTGGACGCCGCTCCTTATTCATTTGATAACGGCACCACCTTCCAGCCGGGCAATTCATTTTCATTGTCGGGATTGGAAGCCAACTCGCTGCACGGCGCCGACATTGTTTATAAGGATCAGGTGGGAAACAAATCGTTGCCCATTCATGTCGAAGAGCACACGTTTCAAAACGCACCGACTGGCATTCATTTGGATTCAAAAAATGGAAAACAGGTGGTGGTTTCTGCGCTGGGAACCTTCCCGCATATGGACGACAATTTGTCGGGAATTCAATTCGGCCTAGTGAACGCCGACAGCACCATCGATTGGCAGCCCATTTGGTTGAAAGACATCCAAACCACTTTTAATTTCACGAGTTACAACGCCACCTACAAAGTTGTGGCCCGCGCCCGCAACGCCGACGGTATTTTGACCGCGGTTTCAGCTCCGCTGACGGTCAACACCCAACCCACAGCGCCGGCGGTTTCACCGGTCAGCACCGCGGTCGAAGAATCCACCACCAGCGCTACTTTTAAATTTAAGGCGTTGGATTTGCCGGGCGCCAACACCTACGATCATTATTTATATGTCTGGACCAAAAACGCCACGTACGCTTTTGATGGTTCGCTCGCCGAAACATCTTGGAAGCCGGCTTCCTTGAGCGAAATTTTGACGGTCACGGCCGCCGATTCCGGGCAATGGTATTTGCATATGCGTTCGGTGAACACCGCGGGCGAGCAAAGCAACACGGTCACGCTCGGCTGGTTCGGCCGCGACATTTTGCCGCCGACAGGTGCTTCGCTTCTGGCGCCGGTGCCGGACGTGAACAGCATCACCTGGCAGACCACCGCCATCACCGACAACATGGTGGGTCTGGCCGACGAACCTTATTTGTGGAGCTTGGATGGGGGGACTGAACGTCCGACAACCGCAGCCAATCCTGTTTTCATTTCACTCGATTTGGCACCGAACAGCCGGCACACGATCTCACTGCGCGTGAAAGACAAACTTGGTAATACCACGCTGCCGCTCACGTTATCCGCTTACACATTGGCCGCGCTCCCCGTGTCGGTGGCCGGGTCGGCCGGATACGATGTGCAGAAAACTTCGGCGATTGTTCCGATGCGCGACGGCGGCAACCCCAACGGAACGGTTTTCAAAATTGAAATTTCCGCCGACAAAAATTTTGTTTCCTTAAATGAGCCGACCATTTCTTTGACCCGCAACAATCCGGCGGACGGTGTGATGAGCGTCAGCTTCGGCACCAGCGGCACGCCGCTTTCGCCCAATACCACTTATTATGTCCGCGCCCGCACACTGAACCACGACAACGTTTTGAGCCTGCCGGTGGTCTTGTCCACTTTCACCACGCGGCCGGTCAGCCCCTCGGTCACCATCAATCCGTCGGGCCCGATTCAATCGCTCGGCACCGCTTACACCGTCACCAACCAAATCTCCTACGGCCCCGGCTCAATTGAATTTTTGCGTTACGTGTGGCACACAAGCCCCGCTCCTTATAATTGGAGCAATTTAGACAACCGCGCCAATGCCGATCATCCGACCATCAGTTTCACCGCCGATAATTCCGGTACGTTTTATCTGCATGTGGCCGCTTTCAGCGGAGGGTTTACACCGAATTTCAAACCGGAAGAACAGGTGCTTGGCCCTTACAGGATTTTGGACCCCAACGCGACGCAGGCGCAGATTGTCGCTATCAACAAAACCGACACCACGATTACCGTCAGCCAAGCGCCGCTACCGAACGTCATCAAATACGGTTTTCAATTGGACAGCGGCGACATTTTTTATCAAGACGATCCCAATTACACATTCAGCAAATTGACCGCCAATACCAAATATCGCGTGCAAATCTATGTGAAGAATGGAGCCGGCGATCTGACGGGTCCGATCGCTCAAGACGTGACCACCAAACAAACTTTGCCGACCGGCATTCAGATTTCCAACATCAACACCACAACGGCCCAGTTGGATGCGCAAGGAAATTTTGCCAACGTGGGCCAACTTCAAACCGGTTTTCATTTCACACTGCAAGCAGGACTCAGCACCATCAATTCACCTTGGCTGCCGAATCCGACATGGACCGTACCGGCGGGACAACTGCTACCCAACACGCCGTACACCGTTACGGCGCAGTCGCGCAATTCTCTGGCTGAAGCCACGCTGGATTCGATTCCGGTGTCGTTCACCACGCTGGCCAAAATTCCGACGGCCACCAACAACCAAGTGGTGTCCGACAATAACGATTTTACGCCGCAGGGCTATTACAAACTGGGAAAAGTTTTTGTGTTTGCGAACAAGGAAGGTTATGGACCGGGGAATCTGCAGTATTACCGTGTGATTGTAACCAATGATTCCAATGTGCCGGCGTTGGCTGATTTTGATGATGCCACCAAATCGTACGACTGGACGCCCACCATCAAATATTCCACGCAACCTGCCAACGCCGGTACCTATTATATGCACTTCCGTTCTTACAACGTGTCCAACGTCGGCGGGCCGGTTTATACGTTCGGCCCACTTTTCATCGACAATCAGCCGCCGATGCCCAATCCGCCGAAATTGGAAAATGTTGAGCTTTTCACCGATCATGTGGTTTGGAGTGCGGTTCCGGCCGCCGACGTCGGTGGCGCGGGCTTGCCCAACGCGCCGTATCATTTCCAATACGGCACCACTGATTTGTCCCAGGACATTTGGCGCGGTTGCGATCCATTGCTTCCTCATCCCTGCTCCTATACGTCACCGCTGAATTTGCAACCGAACACCACCCACTCAATCGTGCTGGCGGTGCGGGACAATTTGGGCAATACCACACAGATTTTGAAAGCTTCGACTTACACATTGGCGGCCATGCCTTTCCCGATGCCTTCATCCCTTCAGGTGTTCATCACCTCCGCCGCATTCGCGTGGGACAAACTTAATAATTCGCCGGTCACGCGTTATGAAGTCGGAGCGTTTTTGTCGGGCGATGTGGCCAATTCAGCCCCGGCTTTCGTCAAAGAAGTCGACGTCAATTCGTCCACGGGCAGCATTGCCAATTTGAATTTGGACACGGTGTATTGGTTTGCGGTAAGGGCCGTGAACTTTTATGGAATTAGAACGGCCTGGGCCCTGATTGGCAACGGCCGGACCAAGAACGAAATCGTGGCTCCTATTATTACCCTGCCGTTGACCGCGGCCACCGACCACGTGATCATGAACTGGGTGGATTTAAATCCACTCGGCACCAGCTACGAAGTTCTTTCCAATGCGGGTGTTCCGCTGTTGATCGGCGGCACGCCAGTGCCCGTGGGGACGGGAGTATCGTCTCGCCAATTTGATGGTTTGACGCCCAACACCACGTACAGCTTCGGCGTCCGCGCCAAAAGCTCCACCAATATTTATAGTTCTTACGCCTCGGCGGTTGCCGTCACGCTCGCGATGCCGCCTCTTTCCGCCGCGCCGATGGTTGTGCACCGCACCTCGGCCACCGTCAGTTGGACCGCCAACGGCAACCCGGCCGGCACCGTCTATGAAGTTCATGCTTCGACCGCCGCCACACTCGACGGCGCCAATGATTCAACGATGACAGTGACCGGCTTGAGTGGTCAGATCACCGGCCTCATTCCCGACACTCTTTATTATGTGAGCGTGCGCGCCATCAATTATGCGGGCGTGCCAACCGTCTGGCTTTCACTCGGCTCCGGCATCACCGGCGTTCAGCCGCCGCAGCCGCCGTATCTTTTCTTGAGCACCACGACCACTTCGTTCCGGCTCACCTGGGCCAGTGGGGGAAATCCCGCCGGTGTTCAATATGCGATCGAACGTTCACTGGATAACTTTGGTGGCGGCGCCGTTACATTGGTCACCACGCCGAACTTGCTGTTGGATGCGGCCAATCTAACTTACAACACCACTTACTTTTTCCGCGGCAAAGCCATCGGGACCCATGGCGAATCGCCGGTGGTGCCGATGGGTTCGATTGTCACGTATGCCACCAATCCGGTGAACGGGCTCTTGGCGTCGGCGCTGGATTCGATGCACATCAGCTGGGGTTCCAACGGCAATCCGGATGGAACCGCTTACTACGTCGAGATGGCGGCCGACCCCGTGTTTCAGCAGGTACAAAGAAGCGACAACGTGGTGGGAAATGAAACAACGGTCAATGGTTTGCATCAAAACACCACCTATTGGGTGCGAATTTTTGCAGTGAATCATGACGGCATCCGTTCCGATTATCCGGCGAAGGCGGGTTACGCGGTCACTTTGGCCAGCACGCCGGTCATTCCACTGCCGACGGCAAAATGGAGCGCGGCCCTCGGCAATTACGTCATGATCAACATCAGCGCCGGTGACTTGAATCCGATTGATACCGAATACGCGATTTTTAGTTTGAAGGACAATGCTTATCTCACCGGTGACGCCGCCGGCTCGACTTCACCCACACCGGTTTGGTGGACGCGCGACGATTGGAACACGACGAGCCTCCATGCGGGCAAAGGTATTCATGGCCATTTGCTTCCGCTGACCGCATATCAATATAAGGTGCGCGCCCGTAGCCATGCACAGGTGCTGACCGATTTTTCAGATGTTTATCCAGTGACGACGGTGCCCGACAAACCGAAGCTGACGGTTTCCGTGGTGGATAGCGATTATGCGTTGCTCTCATGGGGCCAGCAAGGCGCCAATGCATTCCGCACTTATGTGTCGCCGACCGGCACGCCCGGTTCCTTCCAACCTTATCACGATTTTGTCGGACCGGATTTTGTCCATTACATCAAGCTGGAAGGTTCGGATGACATTCCCAGCTCTTTGACGGCCACGCGCCATGACACCGACGGAGGCCGCCCGGGGCAAATGACGGCGCTGCAGTTCGTGGATGCCGACACCGATACCCTTCATTTTTCATGGACCACCGTGCCGGATCCCTCGCCCGCCCCCATTTTCTTTTATTACCTCACGGGATTAAGTGGCTTCGGTGAAGAAGGCGCGCCGTCGGATGTTTTATCAGCACAGGTCAAACCCATCATCAAAAATTATGTGATCGCCGGTGTGAAAGTCAGTTCCATCACCGACAACGCTTATCAGTATCTGGCAGCGCCTGCCGGCGATACCACGATTCCGGCCCTCGGATCCAATGCCCATTTGAACGTTCAGATCAAAGCGCGGTCTTCCGATGGTGTCGATGGGAATCCTTCTCCATTCATTGATGCCTGGACGTTGGCGCATGTCCCGAACAAGCCGACCGTGACCACCGGCTTTGATGATTCGCACCATCTGTACAACAACGTCATTATCAGCACCGCCGGAAATCCGGCGCACACCGAATATGCGATCCGCTGGATTGAAGGGGACCGTTTTTTAACCGGCCAAGGCGGGGCCATCGCCAAGACCATTGCGGGCGCGGGCTGGTTCAGCAAAGAACGGTGGGATGAAGGCTTTACCCACACCGGCCTGCCGAGTGCGCAAACTTTTACTTATGAAGTGTATGCGAGAAACGGCGATCACCTGGGCGGCCCGCACATCGTGACCGCGGCCTCCGTGTCTGAATCCACCGTCACTTTGAGCTTCCAGCCGCCGACGGGGCTCTCCGGCCGCGGTGAATCGCAAACCGCGATTCGTTGGAGCTGGATGGACAACTCCACCGACGAAAACAAATTTGAAGTGTTGGAAAAGAAAGCCGACGGCACACTGGTGTTGAAAGTGGAGCGCGGCCCGAGCATTCCGCAAAGCGCCACGGGGCCCTTGGATGTACTGGAAGCGGGCATTGCCACGCCGAACACCGCGGTCGTCCGCGTGGTGCGCGGCGCCAACAACGACGGCTACAGCTTGCCGTCGGGCGCGACCACGGCTTACACCTTGGCCGCCGATCCGGATGTCTCCTCCATCAACCACAAGATCAACATCACCTCCAACGAAATTAAATTTTTGTTCAGCAACAATGCGGTGTTCGGCCCCGGAACAATGGATTACTACCGTGTTAAATTCACGACCAGCCCCGTTTATGTGTTCACCCACACCGAAGAGCGCTGGGACAATCCGTCGCAGACCAAAGAATTCACGCGCGACGTGATTGCCGAAAACACCAACTGGTATTTGCATGTGATGAGCTACAACCACGACAACACGCCGTCGCCGTTGGCCAAAATTTACGGGCCTTATCCGCTGTTCCAAGACGTGGTGGCCCCGCAGGTGGAGGAGCTGCGTCAGGATGGCGCCAGCTCCATCAGTGGAGCGCGCGATTTGTCGTCCTTGGCTGGCCTCTTGACCACCAAGAACGCCAAATTCCACGTGAAAGCGGAACTCGGCAAGCCGCAGTTGGACGCTTCTTTCGCCTCCGGCGTGCCGTGGGCACCCAGCGTGCAGGGCGTGCACATTATTTTCTCCAAGCGCTTGGACGGCGCCACCATCACCAACAAAAGCGTGGTGGTCAACGCCATTGAAGACAACATGTCCCAATCGATCACGCCCAAACAAATGGATTATGTGCTCGATTACAACGATCCCCAGCAAGAGCTGAGCATTTTGTTTGAACAGCCGGGCCTGCCGGCCGGATATTTGTTTGAGGTGCGCCTGACCGCGGGTGTCAAAGATGTGGCCGGCAATTCTTTGGCCAGTGAATTCATTTACTACTTCCGCACGTTTATGGATCCGAGCGTGACCAACGAAATGGTGACACTGGATCCGTCGGGGAAACTGAACATGCGCGTTCACTTGCCGGCCGGGTCCTTGCCGGACACGGGCTCCATCGGCATCGAAACAGATCCGAATGATTTTCCGTGGGGTTTTGACAACGGCTCGCGCCAACGCGCCAATCAAAAACAGCTTCAAATCGGCGGTCTTTTTGCGACCCCATTGGCCGAACGTTTTGTCAGCAATTTCGACAGCCACCACGCCCGCACCAACGGAAAATTGCGCGGCGGCGCTTTGGTGAGCATTCCTTACACCGATGACAACAACGACGGCTATGTGGATTCGATGCCGGTCATGGCCGCTAAAGGCGCCGGCAATTCGGGCGTGAAAGTCAAAGTGGCCAATTTGTCTTTGTACCGGTTTGATGAGGGCAGCCAATTGTGGGTGAAAGTGCCGGGTTCGACCATCGACACCCAGAACAAAATGGTCGTGGCCGTGACCTACGACATGGGCGTTTTTGCGGTGATCGGCACCGCTTCGACGGATGTGGGCTCCACGTATGCGTACCCGGTGCCTTTTGTGTGGTCGAAAGACAACTTCGTGAATTTCGTTAATCTGCCGGATTCGGGAGAAATTAAAATTTACACAGTGGCCGGGGAGCTTGTGAAAGAAATACAATTTGGCCCTGGCCACCAGGATCCGTTGCCCTGGGACGTGAAAGGGGAGAATATCGGGGCCGATGTTTATCTGTATCACATCACATCGGGGGGAAACAAGAAAACCGGCAAATTGGTGATTGTGAAATGAGGATGAAATACGGGTTTCTTATATCGGTTTTTATTCTGTTGGGTGCAGGGACCATTTATGCCGACCCCCATGCGTTTCCCGTGCCCTATGTGGCTTCTCGGGACGGCACAGACATCAAATTTACGGAGCTGCCGACCGAAGGAACCATCAAGATTTTTACCATTGTGGGGGAGAAAGTCGCCTCCCTTTCGTTGCCGCGGGGTCATGCTGATCCCTTTCCTTGGTCGGTGGTCAACTCCGACGGCAAAAAGCTTGTCACCGGGGTCTATCTTTTCATCGTGGAAGGGTCCGGTCAAAAAACGAACGGTAAAATCATAGTGATTCGATAGTCTCTCCCGCCTCACAATTAAGGCCTTCTTAACCTCCCCTTAAGGCATCCTTAAACCCCGCCCTGTTACAATTCGGTTACAAGGAAATCAGATGAAAATGTACCGAGTGATCATCGCTTTTCTTTTCATCATGGGCCTGCTTCCCGCGGGGGCTCATGCCACTGCCGGCACCACGGCCGCGAATTTTTTGAAAATCGGCGTTGGTGCCCGCGGCGCGGCGATGGGCGATGCACAAGTTGCCATCAGCAATGACGTCACCGCGACCTACTGGAATCCCGCCGGCCTCTCCAACCTCCGCTACAACGAACTTTCGCTCATGCATTACGCTCTCGTCGACAACGTCCGCTTCCAAAACGCGGCCTACGGTTTTCCGACGGATCACCACGGTTCTTTCGCTTTTTCGGCCAGCCTTCTCGACTACGGTTCGATTCAAGGTTATGACTCAGGCGCCCTCCCCACCGGCAATGTGAACGCTTCCAACAAACTCTTCGGCGCCTCGTGGGGAAAACAGCTTTTCAAAGATTCGAAACTCTCCGGCGGCCTCTCTCTCAAATATCTGCAATCCGATTTGGCGGGATACAAAGCATCAGCTCCGATGATGGACGCCGGCCTTCTCTATCCGATTGAGACGGGCCGGCTTCGGGGCCTGCGTTTGGGTTTGGCGTTGCGCAACGAAGGCGGTGCGATCAACTACAACGGTGTCAATTCTCCTTTGCCGAGCCAAGTGGTTTTCGGTACCGGTTTCTCAGCCCTCGGCGGCAACCTGAATTTGGCGTTGGATTTCATCAATTCCAAAAACGCCGATTCGCACACCGCGTTCGGCGCCGAATACCGCGTGTTCGACATGCTGTTCCTTCGCCTCGGCTACAGTTCTGAATCCGATTTTGTCGGCAATGGATTTTCTTACGGACTCGGCATGCGCTTTGCACAATGGAACATCGATTATGCGCTGGTGCCGTACGGCGATTTGGGCAACACCAACCGCGTGAGCGTGGGTTTCCGTTTCGGCCATGCGGCGCAAATCCAGAGCGCGGCCGACCAGGTGGAGCAGTCTTACAACAAAGCCTATGCCGAATATTCTCACGGCAACGCGGTTCAGGCCTACAGCATGTTGACCGAGCTTCTGCAGATCGCGCCTTGGCATCAGCCGTCGGTTGAACTCAAAGCCAAAATCGAAAAACAATTTGCCGAGATGTCGGTGAACAAAGACAAGGCCCGCTTGGACGCCGAAATCACCGAGAAATTCACGCAGGCCAAAGAAGCTTTTGATCGCGACGAGCTGGTGTTGGCGAAGAAAGGTTTCGAAACCATTTTGACGCTGAGCCCCGAGCACACCGGCTCCAAGGTTTATTTGGACAGGATTAAGAACCGCTACGCGGCCTTGGCCCAAGAGTCCTTCAAAGAAGGCATGGACGACTTTGCGGCTGGCGATTATCAGAAAGCCAAGCTGGCGTTCCAGAAAACCCTGACCATCCAAGAAGACCATCCGGACGCCAAAGCGATGCTCGACAAAACGGAAGTCTTGATTGTCGACGCCAGCAAACGGGACGAAGAGATGAAACGGTTGGCCGGCGCCCAGGACGCTTACAAAGACGGTTTGGCTGCGTACCGCAAGAACGATTACGCCAACGCGCTCAAGAAATTTGAGGAAGTGAAAACCTTGTCGCCTGATTTTGAAGAAGTGACCCATTACATCGATCTGACCAAAACCTCGTACAGCAACGTTTTGTTTGACCAATCGCAGGTGCATTATCAGAACGGCCAATTGAGTGAAGCCGTGGCCGAATTGACGCAAGCGTCTCAGATGGCGCCGAACGACAGCCGCATCTCGACCGCGCTTGATATCGCCAAACGCGATTTGGAACACAAAAATTCTCAGGACTCACAGGCCATGTACAAACAAGGCCTAGACGCGTTTCTCGCCGGTGACACCGAGAAAGCCGAGAAGAACTGGAAAAAAGCTTTGGACCTGGATTCAACCAACGAAGACGCGGCGAACGCGCTTCGCAAACTCGATGAAAAGAGGGCCTATGAAAAATCTCAGCAAAAATAAATGGATTGCCGCTCTGGTGATTCTCATGGCGTCTTCGGCGCTGGCGTCGGTGTCTAGCGTGCAAACACCCGAGGACAAAATCCTCGCCAAAGGATTTTCGGCCTACATGGACGGCAAAGACAAAGACGCTTTGTCCTATTTTGAAGAAGTGGTGCGGCTCAACCCGCACAACAAAGCCGCGCAGCGTGGTTTGGACAAAGTGAAGGTTCGTCTGCGCAAGAAAGACGACATTGCGCGTGCCCAGAACAAAAAATTGGCCGACGCCAAAATGAAAGAAGGCCGCAACCTGCTTCACTCGGGCGACACCATCGCCGCCATCGATTCTTTCCATGCGGCGGCCGATGCCATTCCCGATCATGCGGGCGCAGCCGCTGAGTTGAAAAAAATCCGCAAAGAGACCGAGTCGGTTCTCACCAAAAAGAATTTTAATCCGTCGGAATGGGCGTTCCGCCGCGGCACATTGGCTTATTTGGACCGCGACTGGGCCAAGGCCTATCGCATTTGGTCGGAGCGCCAGCAAGTGGAACCGGCAAACGTGCCGTTGGCCAACGCCTCGGCCCGCGCCGAGAACAATTTCAAGCACATGATGGTCAGCGAACAGGAAGATTTTTTCCGCCGCAGCGCGCGGGCTTTTTATGAACAGGGGCTTTATCAGCAAGCGGTCAATTCCTGGGCCAAAGTGATTGAGCTGCGCACCGATGATGTGGAAGCCATGCAGGGCAAAGCGCGTTCAGAGGAAGCGGTGCTGCGCGTGGCCGGCAAAAACAAAAATTCCGAGATGCAAGCGCTGCTTGAAGAAGCGCTCAACTATTACGCCAATCAACATTGGACCCAAGCCTTGGAAACCTTTAAGAAAATCAACGAGATGGACCCCGAATTTTCCGCGGCTGGCGAATACATCAGCAAAATCAACGCCACGCTGGCCGCCGCGCCGTATGTGCCGGGCGTGGCCAACGGAAACGGCAACTGGCGGCCCGCGCAACCGTCGGCTCCGGCGGGAACGCCCATGGTGTCCGTGCCCGCCGGTATGGACAATTTCACCGAACGCCGCCAGGCGTTGGAATCTCAACAGAAACGTGATCCGTCCAACATTCGCGTGCAGCAGGAATTGGACAAGGTCGTCAAAATGCAGGACGACGAAAGTGAACGCATTTATAAGGACGGCCTGATTGCTTATTCACAAGGCAACCGTTCGATTGCCATCGAGAAATGGAAGCAGGTGCTCATCGTCAACCCCGACCATAAAAAGGCGGAAGCGGCCCTTCGCAAAGCTCGTGCGGAGGAGGACCGGACTTCTAAAGAAGAAACTCAATGAAACGCGCCACCCTCCTAACAGGGTTTTTTCTTTTCTGCGCTCTTCCGTTGCGAGCTGAAAGCGTTGATATTTCTACACCCGTTGTCGCGGTCTCGACGCCGGCGGTAGAAGTTTCCACTCCTGTTGTTGCAACCGATGTGTCCACCAACACGTTCACGGCCCAAACCTCCACCGAGCCGGCGGTCATTGAAAAAGTTTCCATTGATGACAGCGGCAACCAACTGATTGTTTTGATTCACACCTCCCAGCCGGTGCAGTGCTTTCTTTTCGAACGCCAAGACCCGCCGTCGTTGTTTGTCCAATTTTTAAGCACGCCGGTGTTTGCTTCCGGCACGCCGATCCAGGTGGTCGGTATTGATCCGCTCTCCGAAGTCCGTTATGGTTTTTCCAGTTTTCATGATGCCACCTCCGGCGCCCGCGATCCCAAGCAGAAATTCCAAATTGATTACATCGAATTGAAACTCACGCGCCCCGTTTTTCACAGTGTGCAGCAGCAGGGGTGGGTGGTGGCGGTGCGTTTGGACCGGACCACGACCAAAGTTGAAATTCCCGAACTCGATTTCCGTTTTGATGAAGCCAAATACGAAGGCGCCAGCAATTTGCCGCCGGATCCGCGCATCAACGATTTTGTCTCTGTCGCCCAGGCCAACAGCCGTTTGTTGTCGGTGTCGCGTGAAGAAGTGACGCTGGCCAAGTCGCGTGTGTGGGAAGCCCAGCGGGCGCTGTGGCCGGCGTTGACCGCGCGCGCCAGCAAAACCGACGGCAAAGAAGTGAATCCGTTTCCGAATGATGCCGTCGAAGGATTTGAAACCACCACCTATAAGCGGGAAGAATACGGCTTGCAAGCCACGCAGCCCATCTGGCAGTCGGGCCGGCTCTTCAATGCGTACAAGCAAGCCAAGATCAACCGCGCGATGGCCACTGAAAACGTGCGCAAGCAGGCCCAGGATTTAACCTTTGAAGTGAAGAAAGCCTATTTCACGCTGATGAAAAACCAGACCACGCGCCGTGTGCGCAGCGAGCTGGTGGCTCAGGGAGAATCCCTGAAAGAATTGGCCAAGAAGAAACAGGATTTGCAGTTGGCCTCCAAAGCCGAAGTGTTGAACGTGAACGCGCAGGCCGATCAGGCGTCATATCAATTGGTCGGCGACGAGCAGGATATTTCATTGGCCCGCTTGGTTCTTATTTCTTTGACCAACCAATCGGATCCGCTGCCCGACCCGGTGCCGGGGGCTTTGAGCTTTGGACGCTTGAGCTTTAATGTGGAATCCATCATCAATTGGGCGCAGGAGCACCGGCCCGATGTGCGCATTGCCCGCATGAACGCGGAGTTAACCCGTCTTTACTGGAAGGCGCAGCAGGCCGACAACGGCGTTAAGTTGGACGCCTCCGGTTTCTATGGCAAGGCCGGCGCCGCTTTTGCCGGGGATGATTTCCAATTGGACAATGCCTGGAATTTCGGCTTCAAACTTTCCAAAGCGTTTTGGGGCAACACCGCGCGCGCCAATTACACCAAGGAAAAAACCGCGCCAGACCTGGGCCAGTCGTTTGTGACCGATTCTCAGCAGCGGTCCGTCGAGCTCGGCATCATGGATTCGGTGGCCGGCATCTCGAACGCCAAACAGGCCGAGCTTCAATATCAAAAAGCCAAGGCGGAATTGGTGGAGGCCTCGCGCAAAGCCGAGTATGAAGTTCGTGAGTCGTATTACAATTTGGAAAAATCGGCCCGCCAATTGGAGGCGGTGCGGCAGGATCTGACTTTTAAGCAAAAAGACTTGGAAATAACGCGTGAAAAAGTGAAGCTTGGTTTGTCCGAACTCTCTCAGCTGATGGCGGCCGAAGTGGCGCACACGCAGGCCTTGGTTTCCGAGCAGGACGCGCTGGCGGCGTACAACATTTCTTTGGCGGCAATGGACCGTGTCGCCGGCGCCGAAGTTGTGAGGGAATGATGTCCTATGAAAATTGGAACCATATTCGTCAAACGGCCGGTCATGACCACGATGCTTTACTCGGGGGTTGCGCTGTTCGGCATTTTGTCCTGGACGAAAATGCCGCAGGAGCTTTTTCCGAACATTTCCGTCCCCAAACTCCTCATCATCACCCGCTACGCCAACGCCGCCCCTGAAGAAATCGAGCACTTGATCACCAAGCCCATCGAAGAAGCGGTGGGCACCGTTCCGAACTTAAAACGCATCTCCTCCATTTCCAAAGAAGGCCTCTCCGCTGTCACGCTGGATTTCGCCTGGGGCACCGACGTCGGCTTCTCGCATTTGTCGGTGCGCGAAAAAATCGACCGCATCAAAGACCGCCTGCCGCAGGAAGCCGAGGAATCCATCATCAAACGCGTGAACCCGTTTGCCCACCCGGTTTTGATTTTGAGCGTGACCGGTAATTTGGAGCTGGCGCAAATGACGGAGCTCTGCGACCGCGTGATCAAAAAGAAACTGGAGAAAACCGACGGCGTGGGTTCGGTGTCGATTTCGGGCGGACAGAAGCGCGAAATTTTGGTGGATGTGGATCGCGGGCGCCTAGAAGCCAGCCACGTGTCCTTGCCGATGGTGGTGGATGCGCTGAAAAACGCCAACTACAACTATCCGGCCGGTGTCACGCAGGGAAAAACCGTTGAGTACTTGGTTCGTACCGACGGCCAATTCCGCAATTTGGACGACATCGGCAAAACCATCGTTCAAATTGAAAATCCCGAGTACGACCCCATTTACCGCTGGAAAAAAGGGGAACAGAAACAGGACAACAACTCCTCCTCTCGCGAACAGCGGCTGATTCCGCTGCGAAACCTCGCCGACATCAAAGAAGACTTGGAAGAGAAAACCAGTTTGTCCCGCTACAACGGCAAAGAAAATATTTCCATTTCCATTCAAAAGCAGGCCGACGCCAACACTGTGGATGTATCCAAGGCCGTTAAAAATGCATTGGGTGAACTGAAAGGGTCACTGCCGCCGGGACTCAACGTCGAAGTGATTTATGATGAGTCGGAATACATCGTTTCTTCACTCGGCGACATGCGCAACAATGTGGTCATCGGTGCTTTGCTCGCTTTTTTTGTGCTGCTGTATTTCTTGGGCGACATCAAAGATGCGATTGTGGTGGGCTTGGCCATTCCGACCTCTTTGCTCTTGGTGGCCATCATCATGTTTTTCATGGGCATGTCGGTCAACATGCTGACCTTGGCCGGCATCGCGCTGGCCATCGGCGACTTGGCCGACTGTTCCATTTGTATTGCGGAAAACATCGCCCGCCACCGCCACGACCAAGGAAAAACGGCTTTGCAGGCCGCCATCGACGGCTCAAACGAAATGGTGGCGCCGATGATTTCGGCTTCCATGACCAACATCGCGGTTTTCCTTCCGCTGTTGTTTGTGACCGGTGTGGCCCAGCAGTTGTTTAAAGATTTGTTTTACGTGACCATTTTCACGCATATCGCGGGTCTTTTTGTCGCGGTGAGTTTGATCCCACGAATGGCGGCTTACGATTGGAAATATGTTCCGTTTCAAAAATACATGGGCCGCATGAAAATTAAAGAAGCGGGTGAATTGCTCGAAGAAGGTACGCAGTGGTACAAAGGCTCGGTGGACCGCGTTTTGAAAAAACCACGGATGCTCTTCACGATTATCGGCGGCTTGGCCATGTTGGCGCTCTTGGCTCTTTTGTGGACACCCAAAGTGTTCATGCCGAAAATGGACCAGCGGCAATTTTATATTCAGCTGGATATGCCGATTGGCTCGCGCCTTGAAACCACCAACAACGTGGCCAAAAAATTGGAAAGCATTTTGCTCAACACTGAGGGTTTGGATGTGATGGCCAGCATCGGCTCGGCAGAAGAAGATGAAGATGTGGATGCGCTGGGGCCGCACCAGGCGCAGATTGCGGTGAAACTCGGTCCCAAAGTCCGGGCCGATACCAACGAAATCCTCGACCGGTTTATTACGCAGGCGAAAAAAGAAAATCTGGAAGGCGGACACCTGACGTATGTTTTGTTGGACAGCCCCATCAAAAGCGCGCTCTCCGGCGGAGCGGCGATGGCAGTTGAAATCAAAGGCCCCGATTTGTCGCGGCTCGAATATATTTCGACCGATCTCATGAAAAAATTGGAGCAGGACCCGTCTTTTTACGGCGTTAAATCAACATTGGCCCTGCCGTCGGAAGAAACGCAGGTGATTCCGGACAAAGACCGCGCCGCCGGCTTTGAATTGTCGGTCGCCGATATTGCGCGCACCTCTTTGATCGCCATCAAAGGCATGGTGGCGACCAAACTCAAAGAAGGCGGCGAGGAAACCAACATTCGCGTGCGCTTGCGCCAGGCCGACCGCGACGACAATGCCAGCATCCGGCAGTTGGCGCTGCGCTCGCCGCGCGGTTCCATGGTTCCGTTGGATGCAGTGGCGCAAATCCGCACGGGCTTGGGCTCGAGTGAAATCCGTCATTTGGATCAGCAGCGCTCGGTGGTGGTGTCGGCGGAAGTCCGGGGCAGCAGCAGTCAGGCCATGCAGAAAGTCAGAAAACTGATGGGCGACTATCGCGCTTCAAGGATTACACCGTGGAAATGGGCGGTGAAAGCAGCCGGATTTCAGAATCATTTTCGACACTGCAGTTCACGTTCCTTCTGGCCATTATTTTGGTCTACATGATCATGGCCGCCGAATTTGAAAACACCATTCAGCCTTTGATCATCATGCTGACCGTGCCTTTCTCATTTATCGGGGTGGCGTTTACTTTGCTGCTCAGCGGCACACCGGTGTCATCGGTGGTGATTTTGGGAATTTTGATATTGGCCGGTCTCGTGGTGAACAACGGTATTGTGTTGATTGATCACGTGAATCATTTGCTGGCCAAAGGATTGGCGCTGAAAGACGCCGTGGTGGTGGGAAGTTCCACCCGCTTGCGTCCGATTTTGATTGCCACCGTTTCCAACTTGCTGGCGGTGATTCCGATCATGTTGGGGCTCGGTCACGGCGATGAGCTGGCCCAGCCGTTGGGCCTGGTGACTTTCTTTCCAGCACAGTGGGATCCGAAGCTTGGAATTCACGTGACTTGAAGTCGCGGC
>JADMIO011456524.1_pt1 | contig 41113 bp, 27 predicted proteins | sample 8958161 | NCBI WGS metagenome assembly JADMIO01 (sample SAMN16585339, study PRJNA669376) | soil metagenome | isolation source: Crop rotation soil | place: USA: Cullars Rotation, Alabama | collected 2011
GCGACAACTTGTCCACGTGGAATTCTAAGCTTAGGATCCCAATGTGCTGGAAAGGCGCTCTTCCCGCGTGGGAACGTCGCAGACCGGAGTTGGCCCATCGCTATGCTGCTCCGCGTACGCCCTTTGAAAAGACAATGGCGCGGATCTGGTGCGAGGTGCTGGGCCTCGAGCGCGTGGGCGTCAACGACAATTTTTTCGATCTGGGTGGTCATTCGTTACTGGCCACGACCATAGCCTCGCGGATTCGCGACAGCTTCCACGTTGATCTTCCGTTACGCGCTCTTTTTGAAAGTCCGACGGTAGCAGAGCTGACGGTGCTGGTCGAAGCAAACAAACTCGCTCCGGCATCTGTGGCCCAACGAATCACTCCCCTCCCAAGAGAAACGCTCCGTCGAACCCGCACGATGTTATCGCTGAGCTAGTGTTAGACAGGGCTTCCGGCTCTGCCTCGCCGTCAAGCTAACTGGCCCAGAGAATTTAGGGCAGAGCCCGAACCAGGGGCCTAGCCCATTCGGAATGTATAGAGGAGCGGCGAGGCAGAGCCTCGCCTCACATCCGGCGGCAAAGCCGGAGTTAATGAGCCAAATCCTATCCGCGCTTCTTCGTAGCCTTTGAGGTTTCGCGTGCTTGATCTTGCGGTCCAAAGAAACTGCCCATCGGATCCTTTAAAGCCGGCCAGCCGCGAATCTCACGCGCACGGTTCGCGCCCTTCAGAAAATCGTCGGGTGTGATTGTTCGCATTCCCCAGCAACAACCGCTGCGGAATGCGATCCCGCGCTTGCGATCCTCAAACGGCTTTTCAAACGCCACCAGCACGTCGCGCGGTGGGATGCTGACTATCGGCGTGCAGATTGCGACGCCCATTTGCCCGTCAATCAGTTTGTTCCTTGTTCGCGAATACGTCATAACAGGCGCTGTAGATAATAGTTGCCGGGAAGTCGGGTCCTTCCTGATTAGCGAAACAAATACTCCTCGGTTGCTTTTGAGGTGGCGGCGTCAGGCTAAAGGTAATGTAGACGTCCGTGCCAAATTTTTCAGAAAGAAGTTCGCTGCGGCCGTAGAGTTCCCAGACAACAATAATTGAATTCAAACTGCGTCCGTCCCAGCTGATTCTTTACCCGTCGATCGAGATCCAGTCGCATAAAACGCGTGCAGATCAACTTCTTCGACTGAAATCCAGCCGTTGGGCAGTTGCGCCTCAATCGGAATCGTTATAGTTGAGCCTTCAAATTCAGTCACAGTACCGACATGAAAATTCCCCAGGCTCCTGTTAGAACTTGTTTCAGATGTTCCGTACGAAGGATTTCGTCCATGGTGGCAAGGTCTCCAATCAAGAGGAATAGGGTGAGCGAAGTTGCTCCGGCACGTTAACTCATTACTGGTGAAAGAAACTTGCGAAATTCAAGGATCCTGAGGGTTAAGTTCAGATGGTTGGACCAAGTCGCTACCGTTCCCCTAATTTGAGGTTCTTCATCCACAGATTACACAGATTTTATTTAAGCATCAGAATGTACTTTTGTCCCCCGCAGAGTATCTGAAATACTTCAATCGAAGTTTCCATAACGGGTGAAAATACTAAAATCCGGCCGCGGCCCCAGCACGGACGAAACAGACTATGTCTAGTCGTTCCACCGAACTGTTGAAAAGGAGAATTCCCAATGTCTGAAACTAGAGACTCCAGAAGCCTGGATACAAACAGAGCTACAGAAATTGATAACCTGCCTAAGGAGTGGACATTAATGTTCTACTTCGCCAGTGATAATCCACTCGCCCCGGGAATCGTTTCGCAACTCAAAGCGATCAAAGACGCCGGTTTTCACCACCAGGTTCACGTGGTAGCACGGTTCGATCCGCATACAAAAAAGACGCCCAGCCACATTTTTGATGTCAATCTGATAAATAAGCTGAAATCAAATTCCGTGTGCGATGTCGGCTTCACCGATAACGATCCGTATGTCAGAACGCTCGTGCCGGATAGGCTTTGGGCAGACGAGGTAGATAGAAACGGAGACCCCATCAGAGAACGGCTTCAGAAAACTCTCAATGCATCACTCGAGAACGGCAGGAAGTACGACCCACCGATACCGCCGTCAGATATGTTCTATGAAGATTCAGAAAGAATCAGTACAACGAATAAATGGTTTGTTAATCCGGAAGAAAACCGGCCGATAGATGAGCCGAGTCCGAAAGCATCTCTAAAGAGTTTTCTTCAGTTCTGCGCCGATAAATACCCAGCTCGTCGTTATATATTGTTTATTCTGGGACACGGCGTAGTAGTAGGGAACGATCTTTTTCTGTTTGACGAATCTGCTGAAGAGCATTCACTTACACTCAAGGACCTCGGTAAGATATTGAAAGATTTTGTAAACGTCGATCTCAAGAAAAACGGCGGAGAGTTTGAACTGATCTCGTTTCACAGTTGTTCCATGAGTGGATTAGAGGTCGCGTACGAATTAAAAGATACCGCTAAGTACATGCTTGCCGCCGAGGGCCCTTCGTTCGTGGGAAGTTTCCCTTATCGTCAGATACTGATCCGTATCTTCAACGACGTTGAGAAGCTTCGAAAAGAGGGTACGGCCATCGACGTCGAAGACACCGTTAAAAAGATCTTTCATTACTGTTTTTACAACAGCTATGACTTTCAGTTGGCTGGCTACTCTTACGATTCCGCTTTGACGGACTTGCGCTGTCTTAATAAAGACGGTGAGGGCGGGGTTAAAATCGCATTGCAAGGGTTGTCAGAAGCGCTCATCGCCGGATTAACCAATCCTGAAGATCGGGATGCTGAAAGACTTTTCGTTCCCAATACCAAGGCCTCAGGCGAAGCTACGGACGGAGAGCCGGTCGTCGAAACAGAGATTGCCAGGACAAAGGCCGCGGCCAAACTCGAGGCTTCGTCTCGAGCTATTCGCAACTTGATCGTTCTGAGTCATTTAGAGGCGCAAAGTTACTACGAAGAGAATTTCACGGACCTGCTTGATTTTTGTTTCTGTCTCAAGCGCAGATGCGAGGACATGGAGACACTTCTGGACGATCAAGTGCCTGCGGTGTTATCCAGAATAAAGGATGCTTGCACAGAAATGATGCGCGCTCTTAAGAATTATGATCGTAGCTATACGAGGGAGCGAGGAGAAGGCCGCGGCCGCGAGGCAGATAACACTGACGACGAGGACGACTCCGCCGGCGATTCTGAAAACCGCAAGCCAATCTTCCGCAGCGGCTTTGCCGGACCGGCTTATCAATACTCCCACGGTCTATCTATATATTTCCCCTGGTCCGTTCCAATTGGCAGCAAGATGTGGGACACGGAGTACGCTGAATACGAGTTAATTAAGGGGACCAAGCCGTCGTGGAAGAGATTCCTGGAGAGATATTTTGAAGCCACGATGCGTCTTACACAGGCCGAAGAAAGGGCAAAGCAAGGATGGCAGGTACGACCCCTTAACAAGGATGCGGAGTTACTGGAAGATATCAGCGGGTTGGTCTTCAACGAGTATGGCCAGTTGAAAGACGATCCACACGACAAAACGGACAACGTGCGCGATGATTGTGTTTGTCCTGAGTTGAAGAATTATCCACCTTTTACCCAACGGGCAGTGCCGGTATCCCGATTCCTGATGAACAAGATAAGATTTGAATAGTTGGGCTACCCGGTTGTTTGCGAGTTGATTTTGCCATGGAGCCACTCCGTGCGCGGATAGTTACCTCATTGCTGGTGGCGTTGCTTCTCGGCGGCGCGAGTCTCGTCTTAAAGTCAAACGCCGCCGGAACGTCTGCCCAGACGCCGGCGGCTGAAGACGATTCCCTCAATACGTTCGAAGAACGACGAAAAGCACTCGAGAGTCTCCAGCTAACACTGCCCGCGCTTCTCAATGGCGATCCGATCGCCGCGGCACGCGCTCTGAATCGGATCGGTCGTCTGCAACTGAAACTCAACGCTCCGCAAGATTCTGCTAACAGCTTCAATCAGGCACTGGAGCTACTCAAAAATCAATCGGCGAATGATGTTGAAGTGGACGCTTTGAATGGGCTGGCCGCTGCTTACTTCGTTCTTAAGAATAAGGACCAAATCGAACCACTCCTGCACCGATCCTTATTGCTGGCGGAAACATCCGCATACCATTACGGCAAAGCACAGGCCTTACTCACCCTGAGCGAGTTTCAAAATCTGGATGACCACGCGCTTGGCTTACAAACGGCGCAACAATCGCTCGCCGTATGGGAAACAGTGGCTGACCCGCGTGGAATTGCCGGCGCCCAGGGTCAGATTGGACGTTGCTTGATGGCGCAGAACCGTTTACCTGAGGCAACCGAGAAGTATGAATTAGCTGTTCAACTCTGGCGTGACCTGAACGACCGCGGAGAAGAAGCGGGCGCACTGATTATGCTTGGCTTTATTGAAGCGCGAAAAGCAGAGTGGCGAACTGCTATCGACTACTACACTCAGGCCCAGGGTCTTATCGATGAACATGCCGAACCGAGGAGGATGGGCCAGATTGCAGCCGGTTTGGGAGCTGCCTTCAATGAAAACGGACTTCCGGAGACTGGATTGGAACATTATCAACGTGCTTTAGATTACTACAAACTCACCGGTGATCCGCGTTCCGTCAGATCCGCCACACGCGGTATCGGAATGACATATTATCTACTCAAGAACTACGCAGAAGCCTCAATTCGTTTTCAGGAAATCCTGCGTGATATTCCTCCTGACAGTCTGGACGCTACGGATAGTTATGAATACCTCGGAAGGATTAGCCTCGATACCGGAGACCGCCCCACTGCTCTTGAACTTTTCCAAAAAGCACTGCCCATACTTATCAAAGCAGACAACCCAAGAGAAGCAGCACGCGTGAGGGCACTAATCGGTCAGGTTTACGAGCTTCAGGGAGACTACAAGTCCGCGCGAGATTACTACCATCAGGCCCTCGCAACCTTCGAGCGCTTAACCGATCGATTAAATGAGGCCATCGTAAGCTACGCGTTGGGACGACTGGAATTAAACGCGGAGAACGTGGTCGCCGCTGAATCTTACCTGAAACGTTCAATACAAATTACCGAGAGCATCCGGCGCGTTCCGACCAGTAAAGATCTGACGGCGGCATTCTCCGCAAGAGTACATGAGCGTTACCAGGCTTACGTCGAATGTCTCATGCGCCTGAACAAGGAAAAACCACGAGAAGGATTTGCGGCAAAGGCTTTTGAGACGAACGAAATGGCGCTGGCCCGCTCGCTGGTTGAAGTACTGCAAATGACACAAACGACTGTTGCCACTGGATTGGACCCGCAACTGTCAAAGGAAGAGATGTCGCTTAAACAAGCGATTCGTCTCAAAGAGGAGAATAAGATCGCACTTCTCAGCGGCACGTATCAGAAAGAACAACTGGAGGCCGTCAACGCAGAGTTGTCGTCGCTGGATGCGAAGTACAAATCCGTTCTCGAGATTATTAAAACCCGGAACCCGTCTTATCACGCGATCGTGCAGCCCGTTCCTCCGAGTATGACGGAAATACAGCAAGTGCTCGGCGACGATCAGACGTTGTTGCTGGAGTATGCGCTGGGCGACAAGCGAAGTTACCTTTGGGCTGTGAGCCGTAATGAATTTGCCGGTTATGAGTTGCCTTCGCGCGCCGTGATCGAACAGTTGGTGAGTCGCTTTCAGAAAATGTTGACAGCGCCTCAACCAGTGGCGGGTGAGAGTTTCGAGCAGCGGCAAGCCCGAATAGCGGAAGCAGATAAGCAGCTTCCTCTCGAGGCGGCAGCGCTTGCTGATCTCGTTTTAGGGCCCGTGATCAATAACCTGGGTAAAAAGAGACTACTGATCGTTCCCGATGGTCCTTTGCAATACATTCCGTTTCAGGCTTTGATGGTTCCATCACAAAGTACATCGGGAGCAGCAAGCGCCGAGCTTCGCGTGCCGCTGATTTTGGACCACGACATTGTCAATGAACCTTCCGCCTCAACTCTGGCTCTGGTCAAAAACGAGAGGGCTTCACGTTCGCAACCGACACGAAGCGTGGCAATTTTCGCGAATCCTGTATTTGAAATGAATGACGTGCGCGTCCACGCTAATTCGCCCGGTGCGCCCGAGGCCATGGTTGCTACCCAAACGGCGGAACTCCGCCAGACGTTTAGAGACATCGGTTCTGGTGACGGTAGTCACATCCCGTCGCTGCCCGCATCGCGGGAGGAAGCCGACGCAATTGTTTCGATCGCGCCGTGGTTCAGCTCATTCAAGGCTGTCGATTTTGAGGCGAGCCGCGCAACCGTTTTGAATACAAACCTGGGCCAGTTTGGTGTTGTTCATTTTGCGACTCATGGTTTTGTCAACTATGAATATCCGCAGCGCTCCGGTCTCCTCCTGTCACTTGTGGACGAACAGGGTCGACCGCAAGAAGGTTTTTTGCGGATGCGTGACATCTACAACATGAAACTTCCGATCGATCTCGTAGTCCTGAGTGCGTGCAATACGGGTCTTGGGAAAGAGATAAAGGGTGAAGGGTTGATTGGTCTGACGCGTGGGTTTATGTACGCCGGCGCCAGCAGTGTTACCGCTTCGTTGTGGAAGGTCGAAGACGATGCGACCGCAGAACTAATGAAAAAGTTCTACGAAAACATGTTCAAAAATGGAATGTCGCCGTCGGTTGCACTACGGTTTGCGCAGATTGATATGTGGCGACAGAAGCGCTGGCACGCGCCTTATTACTGGGCCGGTTTCGTCATTCAGGGACAATACGATCAGAAAATAGTGATTAACCGCAAAGCTGAAATTTCATCGACAGCGTTGATTGCAAGTGCGTGTGCAGTTGTGGTCCTTACAGTTTTTCTGGTTTGGCGAAGGCGAACAATTTTTGGTTAAATTGTGAAAGGTCAGCCGAATACTGATGCGATGCTGCTTATGGGTAATCACTCATCTTGATGGGAAAAGACCGGGTTCTAACTCAGGAATCCTTTGATGCGCTGCTTGCGTGGCTGGATCCCAATCGCGACGAAGCTGGGAGAAAGTACGAAGACATACGCCTGCGTCTGATTAAGCTGTTTGTTTGCCGTGGATGCTTTGATCCGGAAAACCTGGCTGACGAAACGATCAATCGAGTGACGTTCAAGCTGGCTGAGATCAAGGATAGTTTTGTCGGCGAGCACGCCAAGTACTTTTTCGGAGTTGCGAACAAAGTACGTTTAGAGCACTTCAAGAAGAAACCGCGTCCTGTTTTACCTCCCCCGCCTGTTGTCGAAGAGAATGAGCTTGAATTCAATTGCCTCGAGCGTTGCATTGAACAACGCCTAACGTCGGACAACCGTGACCTCGTTTTGAAATATTATGAGGAGGCCAAGTCTGCAAAGATCGAGCACCGGAAGATATTAGCTAACCAGCTTGGAATCGGGTTAAATGCTTTGAGAATACGTGCTTACCGGATCAGGACTGCTTTGGAAGAGTGTGTTAAGAAATGTATGGACGAAGCGCCAGGCGAAATGGTCTGAGCGGAATTGCCATGATATTTAGTGGGAGCCCCGAAACCTTGCACGGCTGCTCGGCTGCTCGGGTGATAGACAATTGGATATAGAGACGAGTGAAGGTAAGTTGATCAAGCAATATCTGTTAGGCCAGGCTGCCGAACCAGATTCGCTTCAGCTCGAGGAGCGTCTGCTTGGGGACGAAGCCTTCTTTCGTGAGTTGTCGATCATTGAAAATGAACTAATTGACGAATACCTGAGCGGGAAACTTTCACAGGCTGAAAAGAAAGGCTTTGAAGAGTATTTCCTGATTGCGGTGGAGCACCAGGAGAAACTACGCTTCGCGCGTTCGTTCAAGAAATATGTGAAGAGTCATGCTGAGCCGGCTGGTGACGCTTCACGCCAACACGCGAGTTCCGTACCTCGTTCCTTTTCATTTCGACGACCAATCCTGGCCTATGCCATGGCAGCCCTGGTGCTGATTGCGATAGGAGTTTCCTGGTTTGTTCTGAAGAATAGAAATGGCTCTGCTCCAGGGAATGTATTTGTTGCGACGCTCACTCCCGGGCTTACTCGAGATAGTCAGAACGATAACAAGATAACCATTCCCGACAATATTGATACGGTGCGTCTGGAACTGCTCCTGACTGACGACTCCTATCGAACCTTCGAGATCGCCCTTCAGGATTCCAGCGGTCAAACGCTAACTACGAAACAAAACCTTTCGAGCCAGTCAGCTAATGGCCGGGCTACCGTCCTTGTTGACATACCTTCCAACCTCTTACGTACCGGTGATTATCGCGTCAGGCTAAGCGGCTCGACCACTGAAAACGTAAAGACGAATCTCGACAGCTACTCCTTTACGGTTCTAAACAAGTGACCAGACTTTAGCAAGATTGAACTAGAAAAAGCGGCGTGTTTACGTTACATGGTAGGTTGGTTGAGTAGCGTCGGCCAAATCTATCCAACACAGGTCGCTTTGTGTTTCTGATCACTCACCTGCTGAGATTTTCCGTCAGACACCCGCGCCTTGTCCTCACGTTCGCCGGTGTTGTCACTGTCTGCGCGCTTGTTTTTATCCCGCGGATTCAACTACGACTTGATGGACGCTCCTTAATCCCTTCCAACCTTCCGCAGTTTGCCGAAGGCGATCAGGCCGCGTTGCGTTTTGAGTTGCGCGACCTGGTGTTGATAGGAGTCGGCAATGAAAAGTCGGGCGTGTACACGCCTGAGACGCTGCAACGAATCGCCCGCTTGAGTGATGGACTTTCTCGAGTCGAGGGAGTGGTGCCAGACTCCGTCGTCAGCATCTCCACCGTGCCGCGCATCAGTCTCGTCGATGGCAAGGTCGACACCAGCCCGCTGTTCCGGCCGGAAGACGAACTAAACAAGGAGACCATTCAACAACTGCGCCGCGACGTGGTCAGGCGGGGTTATAACACCGGCTTGCTGATTTCGCGCGACGGGAAGGGTGCGGCCATTATGGCGAAGGTGGAGCCGGAGGCCGATCGGTACCGCCTGCTTGAAGACACGCGCGCCCTGATCGCGAGCGAGTCGTCCAGCAAAGACTCGATCTATCTGAGTGGGTCGGCCCTGGCGCAAGCCGTCCTTGGTCAGGCGACAGCCCGCGATCTTGCGCGCCTGATTCCTGCGGTAATCGCCGTGCTGGGCGTTATGCTGTTTCTGTCGTTTCGCCATGCCGTGCCCGCGCTTTTGTCGCTCATCGAAATTGGAGTAAGCCTCATCTGGATGGCGGGGTTGATGGGACTGACCGGTCAACCGGTGTTTGTTACGACGTTGGTGCTGCCCGTGGTTCTCATCTGCGTCGGCGTGTCCGATGACGTATACGCGCTCGGACATTATTTCAACGAGGCGGGGCACTCGAAACACTCGACGATCGAAGAGACGATTGTGGCGGCGTTCAGTAGTGCTGCTCGTCCCGTCGGCGTGACGGCTGTCTCAACTATCGTCGGACTGCTGTCGATGGCGGCCGTGAGTCTCAACCCGCTGCGCGTCTTCGGCCTGTTTGGAGCGGTTGCGATCCTTTTCTCGACGTTGTTCACGTTCTCACTGCTTCCCGCACTGCTCGCGCTCCTGAAACCGCAGATTCGCTGGAAGGATGAAGCGATCGGTGGTCGCCCTGCGGCGTCGGCGCTGCGCTTGCTCACCGGTTGGGCGACTCCGCGGCGCGTGGCAGTCTGCGCTCTTCTGGTCGCCGCATGCGCTGCCGTCGCGACCACGCGTCTCCGCGTCGACGATAGTTGGATCCGGAACCTGCCAACGCAAAGCGACATCGTGCAGGGCGACAAGTTCTTCAACGAGAAGATGGTGGGGACCACCGCGCTCGAACTGATGGTTGACGCAAAACACGGAGAGTGGTTCAACAGCGTGGAAGGTCTTTCAGCGCTTGGCTCGCTTGAATGGGTGCTTGCGAGGGTCGCGCATGTCGGCGCTGTCAACTGTCTCTTCAACGACATGGTGAGAACCAACGCCTCGCTCGTCGCCGGCTTAAACTACGACGCTTACCGGGCAGCCCTGCGGAGTGGACGCGTTCCGCTCGAAAAGGAACACGTCGACGTGGCGCTTAAAGTGCTCTCACACTCGGCGGCGGTGCCGCTGCACGAGAGGGTTGACGACGAGCATCGGTCGGCACGCGTTACGGTCTTCATCCGTGATGCCGACTACAGCCGCATCGACGATGTGCTGCGAGCTGCGGAGCGTGAGACGTTGAACCAGGGACTGGGCCACAAGATCGTGCCTTTCGGCGACGGGTGGATCAGTTACCTGACGGTACGACTGCTGGTTGAAGGACAGGCGTCGTCGATTGCGCTGGCGCTTGTGACCGATCTGATTCTGATTACTCTGCTGCTCGGGTCGGTGCGGATGGGACTCATCGCCGTATTGCCTGTTGCGTTCAGCCTGCTGCTGGTGCTCGCTGCTCTCGCGCTCGCAGGCACGCCGCTGGGAATCGCCAACTCGATGTTCGCCGGCATCGCGCTCGGCATCGGATTGGATTTTGCGATCCATCTAACGACGACCTACCGGCAAAAACTTCGCCAGGGCATACCCGCGATCGAAGCTCTGCGGACGACGCTCGAACTCACCGGGCCGGCGGTCTGCGTCAGCGCCGCATCGATCACGGCAGGCTTCTCCGTTTTATTGCTATCCGAAATTGCCCCCAACGTGCAGCTTGGAGTGATGATCTGTCTCTGTCTTCTGACCTGCGCCATCACCACGCTGCTGCTCATCCCCAGCCTGCTCCGGATCATGAGGGTGGTTCGATAAAGATGCCACGGGCTTGGCCCGTGGAGGGTCACGCTATCCGCTACACGCCAGCTCAAAATATTCCGCTTGGATGCCACGGGCTTGTCCCGTGGAGGTTCACGCTATCTGCTACACGCCAGCTTAAAATATTCCGCTCGGATGCCACGGGCTTGTCCCGTGGAGGTTCACGATAGCCGCTACATGCCAGCTTAAAAAATCGGGCTTGGATGCCACGGGCTTGTCCCGTGGAGGTTCACGCTATCCGCTACACGCCAGCTAAACAATCCGGCTAGGATGCCACGGGCTTGTCCCGTGGAGGTTCACGCTATCCGCTACACGCCAGCTCAAAATATTCCGCTTGGAATGCCACGGGCTTGTCGTGGAGATTCACGCTTTCGGCTACACGCTAGCTCAAAATATTCCGCTCGGATGCCACGGGCTTGTCCCGTGGAGGGTTCACGATCTCCGCTACACGCTAGCTTAAAATATTCCGCTTGGATGCCACGGACTTGTCCCGTGGAGGGTTCACAATCTCCGCTACACGCTAGCTTAAAAAAATCCGGCTTGGATGCCACGGACTTGTCCCGTGGAGTTTCACGATTTCGGCTACACGCTAGCTCAAAATATTCCGCTCGGATGCCACGGGCTTGTCCCGTGGAGGTTCACGCTATCCGCTACACACCAGCTTAGAAATCCGGCTTGGATGCCACGGGCTTGCCCCGTGGAGGTTCACGCTATCCGCTACATGCCAGCTTAGAAACTCCGGCTTGGATGCCACGGACTTGTCCCGTGGAGGTTCACGCTATCCGCTACACGCCAGCTTAAAATATTCCGCTTGGATGCCACGGGCTTGTCCCGTGGAGGTTCACGCTATCCGCTACACGCCAGCTTAAAAAATCGAGCTTGGATGCCACGGGCTTGTCCCGTGGAGGTTCACGTTCCCAGCTACATGCCAGCTTAAAAAATCGGGCTTGGATGCCACGGGCTTGTCCCGTGGAGGTTCACGCTATCCGCTACATGCCAGCTTAAAAAAATCCGGCTTGGATGCCACGGGCTTGTCCCGTGGAGGTTCACGTTCCCAGCTAAGATAGCAGAGAACGTGAGTCCTCCACGGGACAAGCCCGTGGCATCTTGAGCTCCTTGGGTTTGGATGGTAGCAGAGAACGTGAGTCCTCCACGGGGCAAGCCCGTGGCATCTTGAGCTCCTTGGGTTTGGATTCTGGTAGCAGAGAACGTGAGGACTCCACGGGGCAAGCCCGTGGCATCTTGAGCTCCTTGGGTTTGGATTCTGGTAGCAGAGAACGTGAGTCCTCCACGGGGCAAGCCCGTGGCCTCTTGAGGCCCCTTGGGTTTTGGATTCTGGTAGCTGCGAACGTGAGACTCCACGGGGCAAGCCCGTGGCATCTTCACTTAAGCATGTCAGCAAGCAGAAATGGAAGAGAGACGAGAAGTGGGGGGTCGGTTAGGGTCATTGGTCTGAGGGAGATGGTGAATGGACCATTGGCTCTGCCCTGTTGCACGATCACCGGGCCATTCCCCGTGCCGACTGAAAGACTCGCGCTGTCAGGTAACAAGTAGCCAATTGTGTCGGCAAGGCGCGGCAGCGCGGCGGCGAGCAGGTGATAGGTCCCATCGGGAACGGGTCCGATACGAAAAGCGCCCGGTGATGTGAGGAGAGCGCCACCGATAGGACGACTCTGCGGTATGTGGGCGCGAAAGAGTCCGACGAAGATTGGTCCATCGCCTGGTTTGGATGAGTCGACAAAACCCTCGACGGACGGCGGGAGCGTCGCGCGTCCTGTTAACTCTGCGTAATGAGCACACAGCGACTCGACGGAAGCCGGCGTGATCCGTTCAGCAAGATACCGGAACTCACGCGGCCCGAGTCCGACGCGTTGTGTGAAACGCCGAGTGAAAGTGCTGAGACTGGTGTAGCCGACTTCGAAGCTGATGTCGGTGATGCTCCGGTTAGTATTAAGGAGCAACCGCTTCGCCTCTTCCAGCCGCATCGCCGAGATGAACTTGGCCGGCGGAAGACCCGTGATCTGGTGAAACACGCGATTGAAGTGAAACGTGCTGAGATAGGCGACGCGCGACATGTCTCGCAACGAGTAGGGCTCACACAGCCGTTCACGCGCAGTTGTGATCACGCGCTCGACTGCCCGGCGGTGTGACGCAACGGTGTCTTCCCGGTACGTCGAATTCAAGTCGTCGATCAATGCTTTAGCTGGTTGCATATTCTTTCAATGCCTCTCGCAACTGAGCCGGCACGGGCACTGGAACCACCTGCGCGCCCTCGCGCTGCATGCAGGCGACCTGTTGCTCGCCACGGGCCACCAACTCTTCGCCGCGCCAGTACTCGAAGTTCATCGTGATGCGGTTCTGCGCCAACTCACCGAGACGCATGCGTAAGATCACTTCATCGAAGGCGACGAGCTCCGCCATAAACTCACACGACACGCGTGTGGTCACCATCACGAGGCCATACTTGAGCGCCTCGATGATCTCGGGCGCTCGATCACGCAGGAACATCTCGCGACAGCGTCCCTGCCAGCGCACGTGGTTGGCGTAGTAAACATTTCCGATCAGGTTCGTCTCTTCGAACCCGACGATGTGCCGGTATTCATACGCGCGCATCTCCGCCTCCCGTTAACAACGCTATCGCCAGTTCCTCTTTCTCACCTGCGCGTTTGATCACGCACGAAGCGATTTTCAATTCACCGGACGTGAACAAAGTCCAGCCGTTAAGTGCGACATCGGCGAAGACGAGAGGCGCAGATATGCCGGCGCCCGCTTTCTTCAAACATTCAACTGACGTCCAGACGCGCGTCGCTGCTGCGTCAAGCGACTCTTCAGTTTCCCGGCTAATGATTTCGGCAAGTTTGAATCGCTCGACGCCGAGCATGCCGGACCAGATTTCGGGCGGTCGGGTGACGACGAGTTCGAGATCGCAACCGACGGGAGAGTGACCGGTGACGGCCATCGTGAGATCGCCGCAGTGAGAGGCCGACACGCCGCGTCCATCGCAAGCTTCAGGTTTACCATCCGCGCGGCGGATGACGCAGCCTGCGCCGAGCGCTCGCTCGAGTGCGCGTGTGCTGCGGTCGCGACGATCTAATGTTTGATCGCGCTCGAATGCGACTGAAACATTCGCGCCCGGAATCAACTCCGGCAGACATCGTTCGACGTATGGCGTCAGCAAACCTTCCGGCCATGGACCATTGAACTCTGTTCCGCTGATGGTGCGCAGTTGCAGTCGCTCCCAGCGCTCTCGCACTCGCCCTTCGGCATCGGTCAACTCGAGGTCATAGATGAAGCCATTCGCGAAGCGCTCTCTTTCCTCGGCGCGCACGATTAACTCGCAGGTCGGCGCGCTAAGGTTGCCGGTTATTCTTTCGACACCGACTGGCAGAAGTGTGATTTGCGGCACGCATGCCTGTATGGCGTGAATAGCAGCGTCACGGGCGCCCGGATCTCCGAGCATAAGGCCACCTGGTAAGTAGCGGCCGAACCAGCTCGTCGTCCCGTCGGGCATGATCTCCGCCGAGCACTCGGTTGATTTGAGCGTGCGATACTCGCGGAGTCGCTGAAAACGTCCACTGTGGAATAGGACTCTGCCGTAGAGATCATGTTCCGGATCGAGAATGTGTTTGCCGGCATCGATCGTGCGGTGCGCCGGCTCCGGCGGAGCGCCACCCATGCGACACACCGCACGAAAATGATCGACCTGAAAACCCGTTTCCGAACTGCGCAAAACGACATCCACGCAACCCGGAGCGCGCACGAGCGCGGCGACGCGAATTGTGTTCGTTGCTCCATCGCGCACGACTACGGGCCGCTCGAACTTCACCTGCTCGAATGCAGGCGGCTCGTTCGTCTCCGTGAGCGCCATGAAAACCTGGGCCATAGCTTCCATGCCCATCACGGCGGGCAGTAGTCGCTCGCCGCGAAAGACGTGATCGTCCAGATAAGGATCGGTCGCCGTGGACAACTCCGCGTCGACGACCAGTTCGACCTTCGGGTAGTAGACACGCGGCTTTTCGAGGAAACGCCGGAAGGGAAGCTCGGGCCTTTCGACTTTAAGCGTCGGCATGTCGCGTAAGCGCCCCATGACCACAGCAGCGACGTTTGCAGACTTACGGCAGAGAAGTCTGCGCAGTGCTGCGAGGCCTTTCTCAACCGGGATGGGGGTAATGCCACTATGGGCCAACTGGTCCACCGTGCCGAGCCGCGCGCCCATGCCGACGCCCGACCAGACGGACCATTCGATCGCGATACAGCGGCAGTGTGGATGGGTGGTCTGCCATTGCTCCGTCAAACGTGTGAGCCATTCGTTAGCGAGACCGTAGTGAGCTTCGCCCGGCAAACCGGTGCGCGCGATGATGGAGGAGAAGGTGATGAAGAGACGCAGCCGGCCGGGGTTGACGGCGGTGAGTAAGTTTTGCGCGCCTCGAATCTTCGGCGCCAGCGTTTCGGAGAATGCCTCCGAGTTGAGATTCTCAATCAGGCACGGGACGTTTCGCGCTGCGCCGTGCAGGATGGCTGTGACTGGACCTAGATCCCTTTCGACCTCGCTGACTGCCTCGAGTGTGGCGGCGGCATCCGTGACGTCAACACTGTAATAACGAAAGTCAATGCCAGCCGCTTTCATTCGTTCGAGATTCGAGACGATCTCATCGTCCAATTGTTGAGAGCGACCAAAGATGGCGAGGCGTGCGCCGGATTCGCGCGCCAGCCGGAGGGCACATTCCGCAGTGATGCCGCGCGCGCCTCCAGTGACCACTAACACGTCGCTCTTTGTGAGTGGGAACTCACACTCATCTGTCTCCGGCACGAGCGGACGCAAGACCGGCTCCCATCGTCTGCCGTCCGAACTGTAGCGCGCTTCCGTGTAGCCGCGTGCCGCGAGTGCTTCCGCGAGCACCCATTCAGCCGCAGCTGGATGTTCTGAAGGTACGTCGACGACACACGTGTTGAGATTCTTCGCTTCAAGGTGCAATGTGCGTGCGAAGCTGGCAGCGCCACCTCCATGACCGGCGAGCACGAATCGAAAATCGTCGCCACCTTTCATTGCGGCTCGCGCGCCTTCCAACAGGAGATCGACGTGACTCTCGTTGGGATCGGGCGGGAGAAGAACGACGATGCCGCGGCCTGAGCCCGAGTGCGCGAAAGATCTTTGCACGGCGCCCTTGAACGGATGGTCTGGGGGACAGAGTACGTGCCAGCCTCCAGCCTCTGATGGACCATCACGCCGAGGCAGTGCGCGTTCGATGAATTCGACAGAGAACTCTCTGACCCATTCATCGATGCCCGGAGGTTGTGCTTCTTCGTCCGTGTTGCCGGTTGCATATTGCGTGTGCGTTTCCAGAGCACTGGCGATTTCAGAGAGCGTTGCGTTTGCGTAGTGTGTCGGGGCTGGTGGAGGTGGAATATTGAGGTGGCGAGCGGCTTCGGCCACGAGTTGGGCCACGCTGATCGAGTTCAAGTGCAGATCGTCAAGCATTCTGCTGTGGTCTTCAATGGTTGCGACGGGGAGTTCGAGCCGCTCTGCTACCAGTCGTCTCACAACTTCCAGCGCGGTTTGCGACACGTCAAGAACCTCGGCGGTCTCAGATATTTCCCCCGGCTGTTCTGAAGAAGCGTCGGATGCGCCGTCGTCTGTTGGAGCTAGTTCGCATGGATTGACAAAGAAGCGCGGGCGCCAGTCGAGGTCGAACGGGCGCGCAAAGCGATCGGCGAACAATTCGTCGTAAGCGACTCTTGCGCCCAGACAGAAGCACGCGCCTACGGCGTTCAGAAGTCCGCGAACTGAAGTTCCGCCTGCATCGAGCGCCACGGCGGGCTCGTTGCGGAACTGGCCGATCAATCCGCAGAGAGTCTGGCCGGGACCGGCTTCCAGCCACAGATCAACGCCTGCGCCGGCCGCTGCGTCGACCGCCTCCATAAAGCGGACGGGTGAAGTCACCTGCTCGCGAAGCAGTACACGCAAGTCGGTATTGCCGTTGAGATACAAGCCCGTCACTGTCGAAAAGACCCGACGCTGAAGTGGTCCAAACTCTTCACGCTCCAGATGCGCGTACAAACGAGTGCCGGCGGGCGCGACGAGTGGGGAGTGGAATGCGTGTGAGACGCGTAACGACGTAGTGCGCAGCCCGTGCGCTTCGGCACGGCGGGCGACTATGTTGATTTCGTTAGCCTCACCCGAAAGGACTGTCTGCGTGGGTGAATTGAGTCCGGCGATGACGACCCGTTCACCATTCAAAATCTGTTCGACGGCTTGTCTGCCGGCTGCCACACTCAGCATCGCGCCTGTCGGACCTTCGACTTCCGCCATCGCGCGTCCACGCGCGCGGGCGATACGCAGCAGTGAGGATTCGTCCAATGATCCGGCCCAGTGGAGCGCCGTGAACTCGCCGAGGCTATGGCCCACAGCGACCGCCGCTGTGATTCCTAACCTGGAGAGAACGCGAAGTGCAGCGAGGGAGGACGCAATGATCGCAGGTTGTGCGACGTCGGTCGAGACGCCGTCGCCGCGCCATTCCTGCTTCGTGTACCAATACAGATCTTCGAGGAAATTGAAGCGGCGTGCCCACAACCCGCCGTCCTTGTATGAAGGCGATCCTTGTCCCGGAAACAGAAAGCCGATACGCGCCGACGATTGATCGGTACAGAGAAAGACCCCGCCCTGCGGATCGATCAACCGCGCCCCACCGCTGCGTACGTGTGACTTCAAGACTTCAAGCCGACTCGACAATTCGGTTGGGTTTGACGCGACCACCGCCGCACGAACGGGAAGGGGACGGAGCGTTTCCGACAAAGTTTTTGCGAGATCTGTTAACTCACTACGCGAAAGGCGGCCGGCGTACATGAGCACACGCTCGATTTGATCTTCGAGTTGAGTGATGTCCAGAGCGCTGAACAGAAAGAGTTCGGCATCCTGCACAGATGTGAGCAGCGCTCGTTCTTTAGTGGTCAGAGACTGGCGGCGATCATCCTCTGACGCTTCGAGCGTGACGTGTGTGTTGATCCCACCGAAACCCATTGCGCTCACGCCCGCGCGCAGGTTCGCATCGGTGGAAAAGAGTTCGCCTTGTTTGAGAGCGCGGAGGGCAGAATCCTCTCCCTTTAATTCTTCGTGCGGCTCATCACAACCAACGGCCGGCGGTAGGATCTGTGCGCCGAGCGCCATGGTCGCTTTGATCAGCCCTGCCATGCCTGCTGCAGCCTTTGTGTGACCGATGATGGCTTTGACTGAACTGACGACTGCCGGCGACGCCTTTGGCCTAACTTCGCGCCGTGCGCGCGCGAGTGCCTGAAGCTCAGTCGCGTCACCGACTGCTGTGCCCGTGCCGTGTCCCTCGAAGTATGCGACCGTGTCAGCGCCATAGCCTGCGCGCGCGTAGGCACGTCGCAAGGCGATGAGTTGGCCTTCGACCTCCGGACGAGTAATGCCGCCGCTGCCGTCCGAGGACACACCCCAACCGCGTATCACGGCGTAAATTCGTCGCCGCATCTTGAGCGCAGCCTCGTGACGCATCAGGACAACCACGCCGCATCCCTCGCCGGGCCAAAAGCCTGCTGCACGCGCGTCATAGACCCGCATCGCATCGGTCGCGAGCGCGCCAGTTTTTGCGAACCCGACAAGCTCGAATGGATCCGTACTCAGATCAACGCCACCAGCAATGGCGACCTCGAGATCGCCGATAGCGAGTGACGAGCATGCGTTGATGACGGCAAGCAGCGAGGAGGCGCACGCTCCATCAACCGTGTAGCCGCCACCTTTGAGGTCGAAGTGATTACAGACGCGTCCCGCGATGGTGTTCGAGAGCCCACCCGCGAGCATCTCGGCGCCGACCGGCGGGAAAGGATTTTTGTAAAGCGCCTCCATCTGCGCGAGGAGTTCACGCTGGCGCTCCGGCGGACATGCATCATCTTCGAGAACCTTCCTCACTACCCGTCGCACATACGGCCACCGGAGGCGCATCGTGTTCGCGCGGGAGAACTCGCCAGTGAGAGTATTACCGACAAAGACGCCGGTTGCTTCACGCGGCAGCCCGTCACCTTCCGGGAAGCCAGCATCTTCGAGCGCCGCAGCAGCGACATCCAACGTCAGCCAATGCGCCGGATCGGCGGCGCGATAGGTCGCGCCCGGCACGCGAAAGCGAGCACGGTCAAACTCGTAACCTTCGATAAAGGCGCCTTCGGTCGAGTATGTTCGATCGGGGCTTTGGCGGTCAGACGAAAGGTAGTCATCGAGGTTGAGTCGCTCAGCCGGGATGCGTCTGAAAGCGCGGCGTCCTGCAAGTGCGTTTTCCCAGAGTTCGCCGGGGGAACGCGCATCCGGATAGCGACACGCCATGCCGACGATGGCTATTGCCTGGCCCATCTCACGCCTCCCTCACCAGAGCAGGAGCCGCTGACGTCGGGCTCAACGTGGCCGAAGTCTCTTCATGTGCACGACCTCTGGCCCACTGCATCACATAAATCCCAACCCCTCTGACGGCGCAGACGATCGTCAGTGCAAAGAAAAGTCCGAAGACGACATGCGACATCATCAGCACTCCGTACACGGCGGCAACACTGAGACCGAACACAATCTGTTCCCGCTTCCCGCTCGGTGTCGTAGCAGGATCAGTCACCATGTAGAACGTGTAGAGAATGAAAGCGACACCCGTCATCGGCACTAGCCCCGCCTCGACGGGAGTGTCAAAAAAGAAACTCCGCAACGCAGCTTGTGCGACAAAGCCGCTGAGCCACGCAGCTATTAACGGTAGCCGGTGAGTGAAGCGCGCGTTGAGGAACGTCCCTGTGCAGACGATGACGCCGGGCAAAACCCAGTCGCCGAAACCAATCATGTTTTCCGTAAACTGATACGGCGGCGCGACACTGACCCACGAGAAGACGAGTAGCGTTATCGTGATGCCGAAGTTCGATGGATTGAAAAAGTGGCGTGTGCCGCGGCCGGCGGGAACGCGCAAAAGACACTTCGAGCAGATCGCTACGACGGAGGCGAACATAACAGGCCCGAGCCTCTCGTTTGCGTAAAGCAGCATGGCGCAAGCGAGTCCGGTTATGTGCGCCGAGAGCAGAAAGTCGACGAACCTGCGCGCGCCGCCACCCATGAACCGCAGCGAGCGCCGGTTGCAACGCGCGTCGATGAACTCGAGCAACAGCTCGACGCTGTAGGCAGTCGCCAACGCCACGACGGGTTGGGCGAACGATTGTTCAAAACCAAAGAAGGCGTGCCCCAGAATGTTGAGGACAGTGATCGCCACCGCGAAGCGACGCAGTCCTCCCAGACGATCCGCCCGATTGCCCTGCTCATTTGCACTCATTTGTGACCCCCTTCTCATTACCGAGCACGATGGTGTACCAGGCACTCGGTGATAGTTGAATCGTTTCCCGTTGAAGTGCTCCGCGCGCGTCGCGCCAGCGCAACTCGACCGTTACGAGATCGTTTCCGGCGAGCTGGCCCAGGCCGAACTGCAAATCGAAGCTGCGCTTTCCTGAATGCCCGTTACCGCCGTCAACCTGCTGCACGAGCGGGGCGCGTCCAGGCAGTAACACACGTGCCTCGGCGCCGATTGCGGCGCGACACCCGCGCGTTTGCGACACGGGCAAGCGGAGCCTGAGCCCCAGAAAGGCGCCCGGATTGTTACTCTCATTGCGATAGAAGTATGAAGTCCCCCACTGATTCGCGACCGCGTAGTCGAGCCGGCCGTCGCCGTCAACATCTGCTGTCGCGATCCCGCGCGTGAGCAATGGTTGATCGAGTGAAAGTTGTGCGGCGATGTCGTGAAAACGCCCGTCCGGCGCGCGCACGAAGAAGTAATTGTGACCGTTGCCGCTTATGTCATCGCCGTTTTGCAGGGTGGGCCAACTACGCGGGTTGCGGAGCAGTTGATCATTTCCCGTAACGACCTCGTGTAGTTCGGGCCAGCGATTGACGTTGCCTTTCATGAAGCCGGTCGCCTGCAACGCCTCGAGCACGCCGTCGTTGTTGAAATCGGCCAGACGCGACTCCCATCCCCAACCGCTACGCGAAAGGCCGAGCGACTCGCTGCGATCGACGTAGGGCGCGACGCCGTTCTTCATCAGTTCGACGCGTCCCGTGCTGAGGAAGACGAAATGACTTTCTTCGAGACCATACTCCTGCGTGATGTTGCTGACGTAGATGTCGGGCCATCCGTCTCCGTTCAGATCGCCGAAGTCGACGCCCATGCCTTTGTATGAGTCGTGGCCAAGCACTTTCGACTTCGTCGTCGTAAACGAGCGTCGTCCTTCCAACAACTCGAAGCGCGGATGACCGGGCGTCGAGCGATTGTGCAGCAGACGGTCGGGACCAAAGTCGTTAGCGAAATAGATTTCGGGGAGCAAGTCGCCGTCGAGGTCGCCCGCTGCGATTGCGAGTGCCCAACCTTGAGCGCTCTGTTCGTCAAGTGCGCCCTGGACTTCTTCGAATTGCACCGGAGTATTTGCTGCCGGCGCTTTCCAAAGAAGGAGATGTTTGCGTCCGCCGTTTTGGGCCTTCGACATTGCATCCTGCATCTGGTCGGGGACGTTGGCGCGTGCGTCGAGGATGCGTGCTCCGTCAGTGAAGAAGTTGCCGATGATCAAATCCGTGTGACCATCGCCGTCGATGTCGGCGAGTGTCGCGGCGTTCGTGTACCAGCGCGCGCCGCCGGGAACCACCTCGCTTCGCGTGTAGCTGTCGGGGCTTAGAGAAGTGCGATCACGTTTGATGAAAGCGACTGGAGTCCTTCCCCAGTAATAGGCGAGCACGTCCTGAAGACCGTCTTCGTTAAAGTCTCCGGGCAGACAACCCATCGGGGCCATCGTCGCCGCGTCGTAAGGAAGAGTGACCGGATCGAGAGTGAATGGTTGATAACGTGCGGGAGTGCCCGGCACGGGGGCGACGATGACCTTGTCGATTCTCGTGTCGACGTAACAAACGTCGTTCGGAAGTCCGTCACCATCCAGATCGTTCAGCGCCACTGCGGCTCCAACACTCGAGATCCAACCTGCAACGCGACGCAACGATGGGTTGACGTCGCGGATGGTCCTTTGCGTTTCACCGCTGAGCGTCGGCAGTGGTGCTGTGCTGAAACGAAACCCTTCGGCAAGCTTCGCTAACTCTGACTCCGAAGTCTTCGGCATGCGCGCGAAAGCGTAGACTACGAAGACGAGAACAATCGCCGTTAACTTTGCAGCCTGGCGCCGGAACGCGCCGTCCCTGATCGTCATGTTCTTGTGACCCCCGAAGTTTAAAAAGAGCAACCTAAAGGTTGAACTCTGAACGTTGAACTCTGAACGTTGTGCGAATGTGACCCCAGTTTAGAGTTCAAGCTTCAGCTTGCTGTCAAAAGCGCAACCTAAAGGTTGAACTCTGAACGTTGAACTCTGAACGTTGTGCGAATTTGTTTTGAATGCGACGGCGCCAGACTTCGTAAGCCGGCAGTCCGCCCTCTTCACGCAAGTCTTCCAGGGCGTCGTCAGTAATTGCGGCGGCCGCTGCGGCAGACTGCCCGCAGATCAAACGGCAGACGATTTCCGTGTGAGAGTTGAGGTTCGCTGCGCGTTGGCGTGTCTTCGCAGCAAACGCTACACCCTGGGCCAACGCCGGCAGATGTCCATTGGCTGCGGCTCGCAACGACTCTAATGCCGCTCGCTCGCAGCCACCGGCGTACGCACACGCCAGCCCCACACCGCTCCACAGATCCCCGCGTCGCGCAGAAGGAAATAACTCAATCGCACTCACGACTGCCGCGACGTCCGCGCCTTTCACAAACCAAAGACTGCGACCGATACCCTGATCGAATGCGCGTCGCTCGTAGCCGTTTAGACTCGCGGGAATCACTCGCTGTTCAACGTATCGAGGCCAGCCGAAATAGCCCTCGTGAAAACCGTAACCGTCGACCGCGAGCCAACCCAGTAATGGATCAAGGCGAGCTAAGTAAGCCGTAACGCCTCGACGCAAGCGCGCCAGCGCCCAGCCCAATCCCACATGCATCATGTAAATGTGATGTTGGGCCAGACGCTCGGTGAAAGTGCGCCAGCGGTCTTTCCGCCAGGGGGTGAAGAAGTCAAGTAGCGCGAGTCCCATCGCGGCGCCTTCGAAAGCGAATCCCTGTAACTCTGTCTCGACGTTCGTCAGCCTGCGCGCCAGCGGGACAACCCCGGTCTCTTCGAGCGCCGCATGATAGCCACTCAGAAAAGTGACGCCGATTTGTTCGAGGCGCAAGCGAGCTTCCTCTTCACGAGCAATGAAGCCGCGTCTGGCGAAGCTCGCTTCAGCCGGTGAAAGACCCAGGAAGCGTCTGCGCGCTTGCCCGAGTAACGAAACTCTATCCCACGCATTCCCACGCATCTGCATATTCATTCACCTGCGTAATGAACCGCGACACATCTACCGACACGCCAAGCGTTCGGAGTAAAAACGCTCCCTACAAGGAGTGTTTAAGTTTTCAGGATCTGGGCTAGACGATCCGCGAGAGGTATTCCAAGTCTGGCGGCGGAGGTCGGGTCACGCCGCTGTCCGATCGTCTGTATTGAGAGTGCAGAAAACAGTATGACCTTCAGCCGGAAAAATCGGCGTGGCATTTTTGGAAGCACGATGTGCGAGGTCGAAATGCGTTTGTGATCTTTAGCAAGATTGAACTAGTACCTGAGCAAGAATGAACAAGTAAAAATCTCAAAGGACATGCTGAAATCCTCAGCGCCGAAAGACACGGTGTGAACCACAGCCTGGTCCGAGAGATTTGATCAAAGCCCAAGTCACTCCGTGAGTTCGGACAATGTATTTTCGTGGAGGAAAAAGATCGATGAGAAAGATCACACGGAGGCTCTACACAAAACCGGTCATCCTCGGCATGGCGTTCCTTATGGGAATAGCCCTCGTGGTTGGCTTATTTGTCACAACGAAGAGCACGGCGATGCAGAGCGGATTTCCGGTTGTAGCAGGGAACGATGAATTCGAGACCACTGCTAACGGGGAAAGCGTTCACGACTTCTCGGGCTCTCCCATACCAGCGGGCTTCTTCGGGACCGGTTCCCTGGCATACGGCGGAACTGTGACCCTCGAAGGCGTACCTCTGAACCCAGGGGTGAGTGATACTGACACCATCATCCAGCGGCACCAAACTGTCACTGGGCCAGGTGGCAGCACACCGCTCACGATGACGGCGCTGTCGCTAAAAAGCACCGCCCCGATCACAGTCACCTATTCCAACGGCAGTACGCAGAGTTGGAACGTCACGGTGGGCCTGTCAATTTTCAAGTCTTCCACCGGGACGATGACAATAAATTCCAGCTCGTTTGACTCGACGCTGAAAGTGTGGCCGAGATTCACTTTCACGAACGGGTCAAGCACAAAAGTGCTCGACACCGGCAGCGATTCGGGTCTGACGGCCTCTTCGACCGCGGCCTCTGAGTCAGCCATCAGCTTCAACGATGGTAGCGGGATCGGAGTCATCGAGCCTGCGCCCGCACCCGCGCCGTGTAAAGTTGCGGTAGCCAGGAGCACCGACGGTTTTGCCGCGGCCACTACTTCAGCAGCGGCCGCCAGTTCCTGCCCGCCGCTCACGCTGACTGCAACCTCACCGTGGTTCCCATGCCCCCCGACGGGCTTCTGCAAGCCGCCGCTCACGGAGGCAGAGCGATGGGCGCGTCATAACGCTTCACCGCCGGGAACCAAGAAACAACAACAAGTCGGAGTTGCCGAGTAATCGACTGAGGTTAGTCGGCATCGTTCAGGCGATACGACAACCATTAGCTTTGAAGAACCATTGTTGGATCGGGACCCGACGCTACCGCGTTCCGGTACTGACCCGATCCAACAGTAGTTTTAACTTGGGCTTTAAGGGTTAGACGCCGCCGTATCCGCTCGATCTAACAGCACTCCTCCCAAACGCCCGCGGTTCCGCTCGGAGCCGCGGGTAAAGATTTACACCCCACCCCGGCAGTAATAGAATCTCGGATCCCATATGATGGACAAAATCCAGTTTTATAGATCGTGCGGTTCGGGGTGGACTGTGCGATGCGTAGCCGTGACTTTGCTCCTGCTGCTGAGCGCGAATACCGCAGAGTCACAACCGGAAAGCGCCTACCCTCTCACCATGGGCCAGCCGGTCGCGCGCGAGATGCGCGGAGGTGAACAACACACCTATCAACTAACTCTAACCGCCGGCCAGTACGCGCGCGTTGCGTTGGAGCAGAAGGGCATCGATGTGGTGTTGGCGTTGTTGGCGCCGGATGGAACAACACTCCTCGAAGTCGATAACAACCTGAGCGGCACGCGAGGCATGGAAATGGTTTCCCTCGTAGCCGACGCCGGCGGTACCTACGTGTTCAATGTGCGCTCACTGCAGAAAGGTGCATCGGCTGGACGATACGAGGTTCGGATCGAGGATCTGAGACCTGCGACTGAGGCAGATCGAAAACGCGTCGCCGCGGAGCGTTCATACTTTTCCGGTGTACAACTGGAAAGCAAAAGGACGGCGGAGTCGCGACGCAAGGCCATCGAGCTGTACGTTGAAGCGCTGCGTCTGATGCGCGAATCGGGCGACCAGCGTGGCGAAGCCATGACGCTCACCAGCATCGGCACGGCCTACAACCTTCTTGCCGACCAACAAAAAGCGCTCGAGTACCTGGACCAGGCACTCACTGTCTGGCGCGCCATTGGCGATCGTCATTTAGAAGCCATCACGCTTTTGATCAATGCCAGGGTTTACTACGTGATGGGCGATCCGCAGAAGTCGCTTGAATCCTGCATCCTCGCGCTTCCGGTCATGCGCGCAGTTGGCGATCAGAGCGGCGAGGCGGGTCTGTTCACACAAATCGGCACGGCTTATAGATCGTTAGGCGAGCCGCAAAAGGCCCTCGATCATTTTGCGCAAGCACTCCCTTTGTGGCGCGCCGTTGGTGAGCGCCGAAATGAAGCCACCGTCCTCAACAACATGGGGACGGTCTACATTCTTTTGGGTGAACCGCAAAAGGCGTTTCACTACTTTCAGCAAGCGCTCCCGGCAGCGCGTGCATCCGGTGATCGCCGCGTCGAAGCAATAACACTCGGCAACATAGGCAACGTTTACACCCAACTGGACGACCCGGAGAAGGGGCTCGTACACCTGGACCAGGCGCTGGCGATTGCGCGGGAGATTGGCGACCGCAGGACAGAAGCTGGATTACTCACGCATGTCGGAACGGCCTACAGCGCTTCACGACAACAGCCCAGGGCCATTGAATATCTGGAGCGTTCGCTGCAACTGAGAGTAACCGTCAACGACCGCCTGGGCGAAGCAATAACGCTCAACCATTTTGGACGCGCCTACGACTTGTCCGGCGAGCCGCAAAAAGCGTTTGAGTACTATGACAAAGCTCTGCCCATTTGGCGTGCGGTGGGCGATCGCAACGGGGAAGTCGCGGCCCTCTTCGGAATGGCCCGCGCGGAATCATGTCGCGACGATCTTCTCCAGGCGAGTAAACGGACCGAGGCCGCTCTCGCCATCATCAACACACTTCGCACCAAGGTTACCAGCCGCGATCTGCGCGCTTCTTACTTCGCCTCGGTACAGGACATATACAAGCTGCACATCGATCTCTTAATGCGGCTTCATCGACGTCAGCCGGCAGCCGGGTTTGACGTGGCTGCGTTGAAGGCTTACGAGCAAGCGCGTGCGCGGAGCCTGATCGACATGTTGACGGAAGCCAGCGCCGACATACGTCAGGGCGTCGATCCTGCTCTGCTTGCGCGCGAGCGCTCTTTGCAACAAATGCTCAACGCCGAAGCGGAACGACAGATGCGCTTATTTGGCGCTCAGCACACGGAGGAATCGGCGGGCGCGGTGCGGCGCAAGATCGAGGATCTGTTGACGCAGCTCTTCGCGATCGAGGCCGAGCTGAAGGCTCATAGCCCGCGCTACGCTGCGCTGACACAGCCCGCGCCGCTCGGTTTAGCGGAGATCCAAACCGCAGTCACTGACGATGCGACGTTGCTGCTCGAATACTCGCTCGGTGAAGAACGTAGTTATCTCTGGGCGGTGACAGCGAATTCGTTTTCGAGTTACGAACTGCCGTCTCGCGCTGTGATCGAGGCGGCGGCTCGACGTTGCTATGAGCTCTTAACCGCCCGCAACCAGTTCGTGAAGTTTGAGACCGCGGATGAGAAGCGCGAGCGCGTCCGAAAGGCTGATGCTGAGTACCCGAATGCGGCGATAGCTTTGAGTCAGATGCTGCTTGGACCAGTCGCTACACAATTAGGTCAAAAGCGACTGCTTGTCGTGCCCGATGGTGCCTTGGAGTATCTGCCGTTCGCTGCGCTAACGAACCCGAATAAAGACACAGGGTTTGTGCCGCTCATGGTCCAACATGAAGTGACGAGCATCCCGTCGGCTTCAACACTCGCCGTACTCAGGCGTGAGCTCCAGGAGCGTGCGCCGGCTGAGAAAGTTGTAGCTGTGTTCGCAGATCCTGTGTTCGACAAGACTGATGAAAGAGTTACTGGAGCCTCGAGCCGCAACGCGGGTGGTCACCACGTAGAGAAGTCTTCGGAAGACATTCCGGCTTTACAACGACTTCCGTACACACGACAAGAGGCAGAAGCGATCCTCGCTCTTGCCCCTGTGGCGGGCCGGAAAGCTGCCCTCGGCTTTGAAGCTAATCGTGCCGCGGCGATGAGCGAAGAGTTGAACAAGTATCGCATCATCCATTTTGCTACTCACAGCTTTCTCGACAGTATGCATCCCGAGCTTTCCGCGATCGCGCTTTCGATGCTGGACCGCCAGGGGAGACCTCAAGAGGGATTTCTGCGTTCGCATGAAGTCTTCAACTTGAGGTTGGGCGCTGACCTGGTAGTGCTGAGCGGTTGCCGCACCGGTCTCGGCAAAGAAGTAAAGGGCGAAGGTCTTTACGGGATGACGCGTGGCTTCATGTATGCGGGATCAAAGCGCGTACTGGTGAGCCTCTGGGATGTCCAGGACCAGGCCACTGCGAGATTGATGACAGACTTTTATCGCGGTCTCCTCGGACCAAAACGACCCTCTACTGCAGCGGCGCTCCGAGCAGCGCAAATCGCCATCTGGCGCGATGAGCGCTGGAAAGCACCCTACTACTGGGCCGCCTTCGTGCTCCAGGGCGAGCCCCAATGATTCAGCCACGGATTTCACGGATGAACACGGATTAAATCAGTGTTTATCCGTAAAATCCGTGGCTAAATCATTCTGTGGCTACTGACGCGCGAGTCTAATCTCGGATAATAAATCTTTAACTATCTCGTTAGTCGTCTCGTTGGAATAACTGCGCGTCCAAAGCACGGTTCCGCGCGCGTTAACGAGTCGTGCCATTGTGCTGGTTTGCGACACCGTGATTTTGAGCGCCGCATCTGCCTCGTCCGTGTTGTTTACTACAGCAACCACGCCGCTCGATCCGAGGCTCTCAACAAGGTTGCTGCGCAGCTCACCGCCGCGTATCTCTACGTAGATCTTCTTTACTTCTCGTAGCGTAAGATTCGGAACTACATTCCCGCTGCGCGTCACATCGTCGATAACATCTTCATCCTCGGTTTGTGCCGGTGACGCAGTCGCCTTCGCCGCGATCGATCTCTCACTCTTCAACTGCCGCGGCGGAGCTTCCTTTTTCGGAGGTTTGGTCGCTTCGGCAACTGGACTGACAGGCTCCTGACGCTGCGGTATCGTTTGTACGGTCTGCGCTGGTCCACTTGTCTCGCCCGATCTGAGTCTCATATAACCGAAATAGCTCGCCAAACAAATAACCACCACGCTGCCGGCAAGAATGTGTCGCGCTGAAATTCCTGCGCCGGCCCACACTCTTTGGGAATCCTGCTTCGAACTGAGTCGCCGTTGCCACCACAAACGCGCCGCTCTCCGCAGGCTTGTTTCCCGATACCCAAACTTGACGAGGAAGTCAGCCTCACCATTCGCCTCGATCTGTCTCCTCGAAATATTCAGTGATAGCTCCTGGCCACCTTCCAACCGTATCGCCACGTCATGTGCATGCGTCCCTGAGGAGGTGAGCAGGTGGGTCGCGAGTAACAGTTCGCGGCCCTGGTCCATCGTCTTCACTTCGATAATCTCGGCATCCTCGTCGACGCCGAAACTAATGCTCGACTCTTCCGCAGGATTTAATCTGCCTCGTTCCAACCCGTCGACAATGATGCGTATGGCATCGGTAGGTAACGAACGGCGCCGGCGGCCTGCCTGTTCGCCAAGCATGTGAGTAATTTCAGCAAGTTCTTCGGCGCTCAACTCCGCAGGCGCGCTACGCTGCCGGGGTGGAGATTGATCATTAGTCTGCTCCGAAAAGAAACGCGGCAACTCCATTCGCTCCTCAGGCGGGCCGTAACCGAAAGCCGTAATCAATCTCGCAAAACAATCCGGATGCAGGATGGCGTGTATGCGGTTGACTTCGACTTCGTTTTCGTCGGCGCTACTCCTCGATGCCAGCGAGGCAATGACCGACTTAAACGGATCGAAGTCACGCGGCACGGAGCATTGAGTATCCCAGGGGGTGAATAGTCGGAGGCACTCTCTCATGAGCGACCGTTGTTCGCTTGTGCCTTGCTGAGTCTCGAACCTTTCTTCACCCCGCCGTTGGCGGGAGGCTCGGATCAACTGGCCAAAGCGCTGATACATCTCGTGCATCAAGACGGCTTTACGTGAGCGGTAGTAGTAGTCGTCCTTGACCCGCTCAGGTTCGCCGATCACTGCGTTATAAATTTCCATAGTTTCAAGCGTGCTGTAGCTGTGTAGGAGGCGGCTGACACCGAGTGTCACGTAGAAGGCGTTTCTCTTCGTCGTAATTCTCACGAGATGCTTGACGAAGTAAACGAGAAGGTCTTCTTCAGTGGCTGGGTCGCCGACAGCGGGAACGTCTGAAGGCGCGACCTGGGCGGCACGCTCCTTTTGGCGCTCATAGGGTTCGGATTCGACATAGATTAGACGTTGAAGCAGGTGAAGATCGCTGAACAGGGTTTTGTTGCGAATGCCGTCGGTCCGTCGCGACTCTCCGCGCGAAAACCTCCCGACCGGGTTGTAGTAAAGCCGCTTGCTCTGAACCGCCATCGCGACATTCAACTTGAGCGTGGCAGCCGCGACGATCCGGATCGCTGTACCTTTATCCTGATGGAGAAAGTAAGCGAGACGGTATGCCTTGTTCAGTACCTGTTCTGTAGATGCTCTGTTCACCGCTGCGTTCCTGCCTCGAAGCGGATAATGGTCGCGCACATTAAGCGCATGTGATGCCTCGAGTAGCGTGGCATTTTCGGAATTTTAGAAGTCGGGTGACGCGGAAAGTAAAATCCTTTCTGCGATTCTGTGTGTGCTAAGATGGGCCACTACTCAATAACTCGACCCCGCGGTTTGGCCCGGACTTAGGAGAAAACTCTAATGAGGAAGACGCTAGCTCTACTGCTCGCTGCCGCTTTTTTATACTTGACGCCCTCGTATCCTTCGTCAATCAAGAGCCAGCCACTGGCCCCGCCCAGTAAGTTTCAGACGGCTGCCAATCCTATACCTAATCGCTTTATCGTCGTGCTGGCGACCACCGATCTTACTCCCATTGCTGCTCCGGCTCCGACACCTGTATCCGCAACTCCAAAGTTCGGTCAGGATTCAGTCTCTTCCGCGGCCGCAATGTCTCCCGATTCGAGTTCGGTATCCTTTGTTGCGGAACCAGCGCCGGATTCGGGAGTGGTTGCGACAGCCACTTCGCTCACGTCCACGTACGGCGGCACTTTCTCTCTTACGTGGGGCGTAGCGCTCAAAGGCTTCCGCTTGCACTCGACGCAGGCGCAGGCGATATCGATGAGCCAGGACTCGAGGGTCGCGTTCATTGTAGAGGATGGCGCCATCGCAGTGGGGACGCCGGACGCAGAACCGATTCTCATGACTCCCGATCCAGCGGCCTTCCAGAACCCGCAGCCTAACGCTTCGTGGGGACTCGATCGCATTAATCAACGCACTCTGCCACTGGACAAGGGCTACAGCTATAACAGCAATGGTACAGGCGTGAACGCGTATGTCATCGATACCGGCATTCTCCCCACGCACTGGGAATTCCAGGGACGTGCCTCCGCCATTTGGGACTTTGAACGTGAGCGTAACGGCGTCGACTGCAACGGGCACGGCACGCACGTGGCCGGCATTATCGGCGGTCAAACTTTCGGCGTTGCTAAGAACGTACGCCTGTTCGGTGTGCGCGTCCTCAACTGCCTGGGTACCGGTACGTGGTCGGACATCATCGACGGAGTCAACTTCGTGACTTGGCATTCCAGACAGTCGGCCCAACAGGGGGCTCCGGCAGTGGCCAACATGAGTCTCGGTGGAGAAACCAACAGAGCTGCCGAAGCGGCCGTCAGGAATTCAATCAGAGCTGGAGTGACGTACGTCGTAGCGGCCGGGAATTGGAACAGTGATGCGGTGAATTATTCGCCGGCTGCTGTTGCTGAGGCGATAACGGTCGGCGCCACGGACAAGAACGATTATCGAGCAGAGTTCTCTAACTATGGACCAACGCTTGATCTGTTTGCACCGGGCGTCGGCATCCCCTCAGCCTGGATCGGCAACGATCTAATGATCGCAACCGCGACCGGCACGTCAATGGCAGCACCGCACGTGTCCGGCGTCGTAGCGCAATATCTGGAGACGCACCGTACCGCGTCGCCCGCCACAGTCCGTTCAGCCCTCGTCGGCACATCAACCACGGGCGTAATCAGCAACCCCGGTCAGGAGACTCCAAACCGCCTGTTGTTTACGAACTACTGACAGCGCTTTACCACCTGCGACCGAGCCAATCCAATAAACCCACATAAGCCATGGGCCGGATGTCTGGCCCATGGCGATCATTGTTGGACACAGTCAGTACCGTCCGCGGTAGCGGATGGGTCGGTGATTAGCATGCTGCTATTGATTTTGAATCCGATTGGTTGACCCATCCGCTACCGCGGACGGTACTGATGTGTCCAACAATGATTTCAGACTTGGGGGCAAAGCCTACTCAGTCGAACCCGCCGGGCCGAGTTTCAAAGTCATCCGGTTGTCCATCACGTCCGGGAAAGAACCGCGGCCGAAGAAGACGTGATTCGCGAGGCGGCTGAACACCGGCAGCCGTAACATTGCACAACCCAGTTCGAGCAGTTGCGGTTGACGAAGAGTCGCGGCAATGCGACGCGCCCATAACCGCGATACAAAGCGCTTCCGGAAGAGCTCACCTGAGTAAGCCTGCAACACCTGAACATCGCCAGTCGACAAATACTCGGTAACAACGCTTGCCGCGAACGCGGAGAGACGCATGCACGGATCTAAACCGCCCGCGGTGAGTGGTGACACGGCGCCGGCGGCGTCGCCAATTAAGAGTCCAGTTGCGTTAGCGATGTTTCTAAGCACGCCGCCGACCGGAATGAGGCCTGCGCGTGTTTCGATCTGTTTTGCCTTTCGCAAGTCGACGATGTTTTCGACGCGCGAACGAAATTCTTGTAGTCCCGCAGTTGGATCGAATAACGATGGATAGCCGCCGACGCCCAGGTGCGTCTCCTCGCCGTCGTAAGCAATCCACGCGATGTAACCCGGCGCCAGTTTCGGATCGAGAAAACAAAGCAAGCGCGGTGGACCATCAAGCACGGCGCCGTGAAGAACACTTTCCACACCGACAAGCCATTCGCGATTCAGTTCCAGTTTCAGATCGCGAGCCACACGCGAGCGAGCGCCATCCGCGCCGATCAAGTAGCGCGTCGTTATCGGTGAACTGCCGCTAAGTCGAAGTGTGAGTTTGCCGTTGGTTGCGTCATGGCTGAGGTAACTTGTTTGCGGAAGCCAATGAACACCGGAGAGTAAACACTGCTGCAAATAACGCTGGTAGAGTTGGCCCATGCGGCCGATGCGAAACTCATCGTGCTGACTGACGAGCTCGAGCGGCCGGTGCGCGGGTGAGTAGAGCGTGACGTGTTTGATCGCCGGCCCGAGGCAGTCGTCGGGGATGTCGAAATCGACGAGCGTGCGGCGCACGAAGATGCCGGTGGTATGAATCTTCTGGTCGAGAGTGTTCTTACGATCGACGAGGAGAACGCTGACACCTTGCCTCGCGAGCAGGCGAGCGCACTGAAGCCCGGCCAGTCCGGCGCCGATGATAGTCACGTCGTAGTTCGTTCTCATGGATTCACCGCGAAGCCCTTTGCCTCGCAAAGCGCATCTTAAGCTCCTTGCGGGATTTGCGTCAAGTACTTTGCGCAGTAAAGAGCGGGAGGGATTAAATAGCGGTATCGACCATTATCGAGACGAGATGTTCGAGAGCTGCGGCCGGGTCGCCGCACCTGCCGGTGTGGACTGGAGATGTCTGAATAACTGTGCTGCGCGGTGCGACGAGCCAGTGAAAACGTTGACGCTGCGGTAGTTGGCCGATCGTTCCGGCTCCATCGCCACCGCGACAAATGGTTGGAATAGCGGCCAGATGTTTTCTTACTAGATCCAGATCGACGGTTGGATCGAGAGCGAGCAGTCGCGCCTCGTTCAGTTTGATGCGTGCCTCCAGAAACGACAGCTCGGGGGACGAGACGATCACGCCGGCGTTGATAAACTCTTCGCGGTCCACTTTCGGTACGACCCGGACCACCGCATAGTCATACCTGAATTTATCGGGCACGAATTGCCTCCTCAACGAAGTGGCGAGGCGCCTCGAGACGCCTCGTCAGGTAGTCGACGTAAGCTTGTCTGTTTTCCGCAATCGTACTAAACGGAGAGTCGTCCTTCATCCAGTCGTCCGGGATGAGATCCACGATTCCTTTTATTACGTCTCCGGTGATTGCTGTGGTCATCGCGTGATCGACTGTTTCGATTGAGCCGGCGAATGGCAGCAGGATGTGTTCTTTGATCAAACGAAACGGATCCCTGGTGCGTTGGTCGATGTCTGTCCAGGCATGATGAAAGTACAGTGCGGCGCCGTGATCAATTAACCAGAGCCTGCGATGCCACATTAACATGTTTGCGTTTCGCGGGGTGCGATCGACGTTAGTGACGTAGGCGTCGAGCCAGACGATGCGCGAAGCGAGATCTGCATCCGGTTTGTCGGCGACCGGATCGAACATTACTGAGCCGGGAAGGTAATCGAGCCCGAGATTCACGCCGCCGCTGGCGCGGATGAGATCTTGTATTTCGGGATCGGGTTCTGTTTTTGCGATCTCGGGATCGAGTGAGACGAAGACGAGCTCGGGAACCAACAAGCCTGCGGCCCTTGCGATCTCACCGGCAATTAACTCCGCGATGAGTGCTTTCGTTCCCTGGCCGGCGCCACGGAATTTGAGCACATACATCCCATCATCATCCGCCTCGATAATCGCAGGCAGCGATCCACCTTCACGCAGCGGCGTGACGTACCTTGCGGCGTTTACAGTTCTCATTCGAGTTCATCCAGCACCTGGTCGATGCTTTGATCGTTCCAGAATTTAATCATGTTTTCAGACGTCGTCAGGGTGCGCGTTTTCATTCGATCGACGTATAGCGTTCCATTCAGATGGTCTATCTCGTGCTGAAGAATACGCGCGTACCAACCTTTCGCCTTGAGTATTATCTCTTCGCCTCGTTCATTCAAACATTCAACGCGAACATTCAGCGCGCGGTCCACAATCGCCTGATAGCCCGTTACGCTAAGACAGCCCTCAAAGAATTTTGCCGACGAATTGCCGAGCAACGTGAGTTTCGGATTGATGATCACGTGAAACGGAATCGGCGCTCTCTGAGTTTCTTCAAGTTCATCCGCAGAGAGACGGGCCAGGTAATCCGCTCGATCTTCGATTACAGCGAGTTGAATAGACTTCCCGATCTGCGGCGCGGCCAGCCCCACTCCCGGCGCCTCTCGCATCGTGTCTCTCATCAACTCGATTAACAGTTGTATCGACGCACTGCGGATCTCATCTTTCGTTAGTGGCCGACTCTGCTTCCTCAAAACAGGATCGCCAGCCTGCACAATCTTTAACTTCATTCCCTGACTCCTCGGTCGCAACTTAGTTTATGATGTCTCATCTCCCTTGAAAAATATGGATTATTGGTCGAACAAACACAATGAAAACAATTGGAATTGTTGCACATAGCTTTGAAGGTGCTGCGCTTTGTTTCCTGACCGCGTGCAGGGAAGGGGCCGTACACCTTGGACCACACATGCATCCGAACATCATCATGAGTGCCTTGCCGATGGGTTTGTGTATGCCGGGCTGGCAGGCCAATGATCACGCGGCCGTTGCGAAACACCTTGCCGAAGGTGTGCAGCAAGTCGCTGACGGCGGCGCTGATTTTTTTGTGTGCCCTGACAATACAGCGCATATCGCCCTTGAGCCGATCGCTGCCGAATTGCCGCTGCCAGGATTGCACATCGCTGAGGTCGTCTGCCATGAAATCACGATGAGTGGATGGAAGAACGTTGGCCTTCTCGGCACGCGTTGGACCATGACGGGACCTGTTTATGAAAAGGCATTGAAAAATCGAGGTTTGGAGAGGCTGATTCCCGATGAAGCAACCAGGGAGCGACTGAATACAGCGATCTTTGACGAACTATGTATGGGAATCTTCAACGCAAGCACGACCGATCATTTCTTAGGCGCCATCGAGGATCTGAAGTCGAGGGGAGCCGAGTGCGTCATTCTTGGCTGCACCGAGATACCGCTGATCGTAACGGCAGAGAACTCTCCGTTACCGGCATTGGATTCAACTCGACTGCTTGCGAAGTACGCGGTTCGTGAGGCAGTAAGCGAGCGACCGATAAGCGTGAAGTCAGGCTGGCTCCCGGTTTCACCCTGAACCTTTGTCTCGGCGCTCGCAGTTCGACTTGTATGAAGGATTCAAGTTTGTGCGGCTTTGCCGCCGGATGCGAGATACCGTTTTGAAGCTCAAGCGCCGGTTCTGAAACCTGGCGCCATCCACTCCGGCGCCATCCACTCCGGCTTCGCCGCCGGATGTGAGGCGAGGCTATGCCTCGCCGTTAGTTTAAATTTTTCGGAATGGGCTATGCCCCTGGTTCGGGCTCTGCCCTAAAAGTTATGGGCCAAAGGCCGAACCAAGGGCTCAGCCCAAACCTTTAGGGGGGCTGAGCGGCGAGGCGTAGCCTCGCCTCACATCCGGCGGCGAAGCCGGAGTGGATGGCGCCGGAGTGGATGGGGCCAGGTTTCAGAACCGGTTCTTGATCTTCGAGCCGGTAACTCATCAGGCGGCGAAGCCTAAGGTTACCGCCTATTGCCGGGTGGCTTGGTGGGCTTAGTTTGTTTCTCGTCCTCCGGTTTCGGGACGGTGACTTTCACGGAGGCGGCGCTGTTGCGGTCGACGTCGGAGACTACGCGGACCCAGTAGGAACCGGGCGAGAAGGGGACTACGACTGCTCCACCTGTGCCGGGATAGGTTCGGGCGTCTCGGGGGTTCTCGTCGGGCACTACCTCCACCGAGGCATTACTGCGCAGGTCCAGATGATCCCCGGTGAGATCTTTTTTGGTCAGCCTCCATTCAATGCGTACTTCCTGCCCGTTGACTGTTATCGGCTTTCCACTTTCACCAACCGGATGCGTGATCTCGATCACGTACTGATCCCGGAACGGGGTCAGGCCTCGTTGCGACGTGAAGACCGCCACCGTTCCACTCCATAAAGCGGCGAGTATCGAGAAGATGGCAGTGACCACCATCAACCAGGTGAGTTTTGGTTTGTCTTCCTTACCTTTTTCCGGTTCGTCCTTCGACTCTTCGAGTGACAGCCCCATTGCGTTTCGAAACGGCAGCGTCAGATTATCCAACTCGGAACGCTCCAGCGACGTGCGGATGGTCAGCCGCTTAGCTTTTCGATCCAGCATTACGCCCACCAAACGGCCGTTTGGACCTTCCAGCACCAGCTGAGAACGTAAGTTCGGATCCTCCGTGCGCGCGAGCCGTTGCAGGAAAGTCTGATAGTCGTGGAACGGATCGAGATCTTCCTCACGATCTCCCACCGCGACATAAGCCGTCGTCATCGCAACTCTTCGACCGGGAACGCGACCACCAAAAGCAAAGTCCACCGCGGCTTTCAAAGCCTCGGCGTACTTCTCGCTCGACGTCCAGCGTTTGATCTCAAAGGCCCGCAGGAAGCGCCGGTACTGGTAGGGATTCTCCCCGGTTTTCACGAGCTTCAATTGAATTTCAAGCGCATTAAGGTGTCGCTGGATAGTCTCTTCATTGGGCGCTTTCAGCTCCATGCTGACCAGATCGCGAAGGAGATCGATATCCATCCTGATTGTGATCTCATTGGTGTAGACCCAACAATAAACCCATATCAGGTCGTCCCATCTCGACTTGACCTCGTTGCGCCATTCTTCAAACTTGTGACGCGACGACTCCTCGCCACTAAGCCCCGTGCGGAAGCGTCCTTGAAAGGAAGCTGCGTCTTTGGCAATCGTTCCAATCAAAGTCGAGGCTTGTTCAAACCACGCGGCATTGATCGTCTGCGACACGAAGTAACGGCGCTGCTCACCTTTCGGCGAGCTTGCGTCAACCTTGTTTGCGAACGGAAGAATTTGAAGCTCTTTCTCGAGTGTGTGAAAGAGTTCGGTCAGTTCGTTGGAGTTGTAAGAGGACAAGGTCAGACTAAGTTCGCCGCGATTGGCGTAGTAACGCAGCGAGAATTCACGATCGGGGTTTTGAAAGATGACATTACATTCAAGGAGATGCTGCCAGTTGGCAAGCGTTTCTTTTTTCCAATCAGAATACGTGGCAGGTGATTGAGTAAAGTGAGGAGCGGAGTCGAGAGTGAAACTGCCATTGTAATACTTCGGTTGACCGGCCCATCTCTCGAGCTTCTCCAAAAGCGTTTTGAACCAGGAAACGTCCTGTGAGTTCTGGACGCGGTATTGACCCTCCAAACTCTCTTTCGGTTGATATCCGGACGAGCGCGCCGGTCCCAGGGACATCGATTTTTGGAACTTCACCAAAAAATCTGTCAGCCACCCGGTATCTGAACCAGTTGTATTGAGCGTGATCGAAATCTCGTGTTGCTTGAGTGAAAAATCAATTCGAGCGTTACGAGAGTCCTTATCGAGATAGATGTGAAACTTGTCCCACTCTGTGGAAAGAGCGGTTTTCCAGGTGTCTAAAGAAGTATGTTCTTCGGTAAACGCTTGTACACCGTCACGTTTCAGAGAACCTGAGAACGTTGGCTCGGGGGCGAAGAAAGGAAAAACAACGTCAGTGACGGTGGCCGCGACTTCGGCCGTGTCGGGGTTGCGCCATTCGTATTTTGATTCTATTTGTGAACGAACTGTGGGGGTGTTGTCGACCATGCTGGCTCCGGTACGTGTAAAGTGCCGGAAATCCTATCACGAGATTCTGCCGGGCGGTCACGAGCTATTTTTTGGAATCTTTTTCTCCCACGTCTTCCGGGTTGCACTTCGGTTTTGGTTTGTCTTTCGCGTCCCCGGTCGTGAATTCACTGGAGCAGTTCTCCGCAACCTTGTTTGCCACGTCCCCGGTCAAAACCGGAGTGGCAGGACCCTGACCTGGACCGCTTTCGAGCAGCCTGTTCTTACCCATCTTTTTCCACTGAGTTATGTTGCACGGATCAGCGTCATCAGAAGCCAGAACGGCAACGATGAAGGATTCAAACCTCCAGTAATGAATAAAGACTAAGGACCCGTTGGGCCGCTGTGCCACCAGCCAAAGGTTAAACTTTCCATCGATTCGCATCCGGCGCAGCGGGTTTCCTCCGCCTTCCACTCCCCGATCGATTAGTCGAGTTCCCTGGCGTGCGTCCAGCTTCGTAAATGGAGTGTCTGTAATTGTTGGACCACTGGTGTCGTCAAATAATTTTGGACCAACGTTACTTCCTTCCGCTCCATACCACGGCGCAAGGGAGTCTTTCGTTCCGTCACGAGCGTTCTTCACGCAACACCATTTATTTCCAGCCCAAACCCAATGTCCGGACTTGTCTTGCTTGAAGTACACGCCGCCTGAGAGACAGTTCTCTACGGTCTGGATATATCCGATTTTAAGTCCCTTAGTAGAACCGGCTTTGAAACTATGGCCCATGCATTCCTGGTAATTGCCGGCCCCGGAAGTCGGCAGTTGCCATCCCGGAGCGCCGGAGAAGAACCCGAGTTTTCCCTGGCGATTTGGAGTGCAGCCCGGGGCGCGCACATCAGGGTTTCCAATGTTCACCGAATCATCACACAGTGCCACGAACACGTTGGGCGCGATTTCGACGGGCGGGAATTTCCTGCATAATTCAGGACAATCGTCATACACGCTCTGTGTCTTAGGATCTAACGCGGGTTTCTTTTCTTCTTTTTTGCCTTCTCCAAAGGGATCTGTAAATGGATCGCCCACTTGTCGTTGCACCGTATTCGTCAGCCGTGGGTTAGTCTGCTGAGAAACGTGCGACAGTTCATGCGCGAGCAAATGTCGTCCGCTTTGACTGGTCGGGACGTACTGTCCCGCGCCGAATACGATGTGGTGGCCCACCGTATACGCCTGCGCATTCAGGGCGCGAGCGGATTCTGACGCTTTCGCGCCGGTGTGAATTCGGACGTCGCCGAGATCGCGTGCAAAGCGCGGCTCGAAGAAAGATCGTGACGATGAGTCGAGCGGTTGACCAGCAGAAGAAAGTGTGTCGCCGACACGCGCGGCAGCGACGTCAACCGGGTTCGAATCACCCTTGCGCTGCACCTGTTGTTCTTCCTCATCGCATTTATCGCATTTTCTTTGTGCAGCGCGGCCATTAAACGCGGAGAACGAAAGCCGATCGGCGTGCGAAGACGGCGTTTCCATTCGCATTATGCGATCCGCCGCGCGGTCAGCCTCGATTTCGTACGGATCGCCAGGTTGACTGACTGTCAGCTTCGCCTGAAGACCCGTGGTATTCGTGGCGAGTGATTGCCAGACGGAGTTTGGGTCGGGCGTGGTCGTTGTCTTGCGCGCAACATCAGCTTTTGCAGCTGGTGTAGTTTTGGTTTGACCTCGATTTAGTCCGGCAAGCATGCGTTACTCTTAACAGAAGTCGCGCCGCCGGTGAGTCTCTTGCGCGTCTGGTCAAACGTCTCTTTAATAGTGTCCATGACTCTATCTTATGATCGCGATGCGTTGCGGGGGCGGGTGGCGGTGGTTGCCGGGGCGACACGTGGTGCGGGGCGCGGTATTGCCGCGGCGCTGGGTGAGGCGGGTGCGACTGTCATCTGTACTGGACGAACGAGCAGTGTGAGGAAGCTTCAGTCTGATTACGATCGCAGCGAGACGATCGAAGAGACCGCGGAGTTGGTGACGAGCCTCGGTGGCAAAGGTATTGCCATACCACTCGATCACCTCGTGCCTGACGAAGTTAAGTCACTGGCAGAGCGTCTGCAAAAAGAGTTTGGGAAGATCGACATACTGGTGAACGACATCTGGGGCGCGGAGTTGCTCAAGGGTGGGCCACCGGAATGGAACACGCCCGTCTGGGAACTCGATCTGGCAAAGGGTCTGCGCATCCTGCGACTCGCAATCGATACTCACATCATTACTTCAAAGTACCTGTTACCGTTGCTCATCTCTCAACCCGGAGGACTTCTCATCGAAGTCACAGACGGCACGACAAAGTACAACGCTTCGCATTACCGCATTTCGGTCTACTACGACTTGGCCAAGGTCGCCGTCAACCGCCTCGCGTACTCACAAGGGCATGAACTCGCTCCGCATGGCGCGACAGCAGTGGCAATCACTCCTGGCTGGATGCGGTCAGAGATGATGCTCGAGAACTTTGGCGTTAGCGAGAATAACTGGCGCGAGGCGCTGGACCCGGCGCGAGCAGCGAGCGGTCAACCTGTAGCGCCGCCTGATTTCGCGCTCTCGGAAACGCCACGGTACGTCGGTCGCGCGATTGTTTCGATGGCGGCGGATCCGGAACGCAGGCGTTGGAACCAGCAGTCGGTAAGCTCAGGTGAATTAGCGCGCGTATATGGCTTCACCGATGTTGACGGAACCAGCCCGGACATTTGGCGGCACATGGAAGAGAGTGAGCAGCAGGGTTAAAACCATCCACAGATTACACAGATTTTTTTTCAATCTGTGTAATCTGTGGATTGTATTGTCTTCATTTAGCCGGTAGACGATTGGTGATGAAATCCGAGACACGGCTCGCAGCTGGTGGATCCATGTTGGCCAGGACCGCAATCACGTAGCCTGACGCGGGACAGATTTGCAGCATGCCGTTCATTCCGGGCGCGCCGCCTCCGTGGCCAAAACATCTCGTTCCGTTAACCACGGAATCCTGGAATCCATAGGCGTATTTACCCCTGCCGGCATCGACTTTTCCCGTGGTCAACTCCTCTGTGTACTTTGCATTGAGTAGTTTGTGTGTTTGCTTTCCAGCACAGTGGGATCCGAAGCTTGGAATTCACGTGACTTGAAGTCGCGGC
>JADMIO010828243.1_pt1 | contig 41102 bp, 32 predicted proteins | sample 8958161 | NCBI WGS metagenome assembly JADMIO01 (sample SAMN16585339, study PRJNA669376) | soil metagenome | isolation source: Crop rotation soil | place: USA: Cullars Rotation, Alabama | collected 2011
GGCCGCGACTTCAAGTCACGTGAATTCCAAGCTTCGGATCCCACTGTGCTGGAAAGCGCTGATCGACCGTGTCGAGCATCGAGAACGCTTCGTTCGTGATGAACATCGTCCCCGCCGGCGCGACGCCGAAGCCGTAGGAGTTGATCTGGATGATGTTGAACTCCTCGAACGGGAACGCCCCTAGGAACGTCTGGTAGTAGTCGATGAGCTGGTAGGCGAGGTTGGCGAGCTTCTTCGCCGCGCGCTCGTTCTTCCCGGCATACGAGGCCACGTGGATGGTCAGGCCGTTCCGCGTCTCTTCATAGAGCTCGTATTTGCCGGCGTGCACGACCGCGAACTGCACCGGCTTGTCGAGCACGGTCTCGACGACGTTGTAGTCGCCTTCCTCGCCGCGGCGCACGGTCGTCCCCGGCGCGAGGGCGATGAACGGCTTCTTCACTTTGATGAGCGAATGCAGCGTGTAGAACTGGCCGCCGAACTCCGGCTGCGGGAACCATGCGCTCGTGCCGAGCTGCCACGCCGCGTCGCCGCTCGGGCGATAGAGAAAGTTGCCGTCGATCGAGAACTTGAGCTTCACCGGATTGCCGCTGACGCCTTCCAGGCCGACGACGAGATCGCCGTTGCGATGGTCGAACGGCAGCGAGTGGCCCTGCTCGTCGGTGACGCCGAGGACGTGGAAGCGGCGGATGTCGCTGCCGCCGCGGCCGGCGAAGATAACGCTGCTCATGTTGAAGCGCAGCGCCTGGCGGTCGTTGCGCGCGATCGTCTCCGTCACGTTGAGCTTGGCGTTGTCGCCGTCGGCGACGAGCGTGTAGTCGACGCCGGTCAGGTAGTACGGTTGCGGCGGCGGCGTCTTGCGGTCGCGGCCGATCGGCACGTCGGAGAGCACGCGCGCGAAGAGGAGATGCTTGATCTCCGGCTCGTCCGCGCCCGGATGATGCATCACGTACAGCGCCTCTTCGGTCGTCTCCGGCTCGTCGTACAGATAGACGAGGAGATCGCGGCCGCTGCGGATCTCGGCGCGTACGAACTTCATCGCCGGCGCGCCGATGTTCTGCAGGATCATCTGGTGCGCGGCGCCGGGCGTGGAGGCGTCGGCGGCGAAGTCCTCCAGATGCTTGGCGAAGTCGGGCGAGACGGCGCCGCTCCCCGCCGCGACCTGCGGCAGGGCCACGCCGCCGGCGTAGAGCATCACCTCGCTGACCGGGCCGGAGATCACGGCGTTCTTGCCGTCGGCGTCGAGCTTGAGGTGCGAGTCGACTTTCACGTTGTGCGTAACGATCGGCCGCTCGACGGGGTCGTCGGTCGTGTAGGTGAACGTGCCCTCGCCGGTGAAGAAGATCGCCGCCTGCTGGCCCGCAACCATCACAGGCGAGGCCGTGCCGCTGGCGAGGTTGAGCTTCATGTGGCCGATGGAGAAGCTGACGTTCGAGACGGCGCCGCTCGGACTGGGCTTCGGGTTCTGATACCCCTCGGCGAGCGCGGCAAAGCGCGACGCGGCGAAGGTGGGGACGGAAAGACACAGCAATGCCGCGCCAAGAACGAAGCGTTTCATGATGGCTCCCGGACGATTCGTGTGCGGAGCAGGGTACTACGAGTCGTACGCCACGCGCCCGATCACGCGCTCCTTGCCATGGTCCAGCCGCGACTCCAGCAGCTCGCGGAGGTTCGTCATCTCCAGGAACATGTGGCGGTGGCGGATGCAGTGGACGCTGATGGCGAAGAAGAGGAGCGCCGTGGCGGCGAAGAAGACGGCGGACGCGGGCGTCACGGCCGGAAGGGCGGCCGGCGAGCCGGTCACGAACATCTCCTGCAGGAGGATGAGGAGATAGAGCGGCAGCGGGAAGAACACCGTGGCGGAGAGGAAGCGGCTGGCCTGGATGCGGAAGTAGGGGCGCAGGGCCAGGAAGCTCATGGAGAGGAAGTAGCCGAGCATCATCACCGCGGCGAAGTGGAACTGCACGAGCGGCGCGCCGAGCGGCGCGTGCACGTGGCGCGCGGCCACGAGCATGCGCGACTGCAGCAGCACCACGGCCGCGAGCGAGACGATGGTCCCGCTGACGCAGAAGATGGCCAGGAAGGCGGCGAAGAGATTGCGCGCCGCGAGGAGCGCGGCCATGCGCAGGAGGATGGCCGCCGCGGCCATGCCGGCCAGGAGCGCCACGACGATGGCCCACGCGGCGGCGGACGAGGTCGAGACCGCGCCGCCGTGCACGGCCACGAACGTCACCTGCCCGCGCAGCTGCTGCGCCAGCCCCGCCGCGGCGGCGAGGGCCAGGAAGAGGCAGAAGGCCGTGCCGGTGTAGAAGAGTCCCTTCGGCATAGGTAGATGTTACTCGCTCTTGCGCATGGAGATGATGTGATCGAGGCGGATCTCCAGGGCATTGTTTTCCGTTCGGAAGCGGACGAACTCCGCGCCGTCGGCGGTGTAGACGTCGTCGACCACGCCGCGCTCGCGCTGGGTCACGCCTTCGAGATCGAATTCCAATTCCACGCGCTCCTTGTGCATGGCCGCCGCTTCCAGCTCGTCGTGGTAGTCGCAGGAGATCGGGCGGTACGGTTCCGCGTCCATCGCTGCCTCCTCTCGCCGTCCAGTTCACGTTCGATGCCGTGGTAGGATTCGAGCCGGGTCCGTCTCGAATGAATACGCTCGAATCGCTGTTCCGTATCGACTCGCTCGCCTCGGCCGGCCCACTGATCTTCGCCGGCGTCCTGCTGCTCCTGCTGATCATCTCCTTCCGCTCGCGCGCGGTCGTCTTCTGCCAGTACCTCGAGGCCATGACCGGCATCGAGCTCAAGCCGTCGGACGTGCGCCGCGTCTACCGCAAGCGCGGCAAGAACGGCGTGCGCGAGATGTTCCTCGACCTGATCATCCGCGAGGATCTGAAGGAAGGGCCGATCACGATACCGGAGGAAAACAGGTCACAGGTGACAGGGAAGGGGTGACAGGTCACAGGTGACAGGTCACAGTTGACAGGTGGTGTCCTGTCGCGCGCCGTGAAGGGGCCATCGGGCTGTCGCGTTGGGTGAGCCGCGCGCGTTGTGCGCTAGAGCTTTACGCTGCCGATCTGCATGGTTAGGCAGGTGAAACCAATTGCACTGAATATGCCGTGAAATGTGAGTCAACCGTGACGATTGGCAAATCGTGCTGGATCGCCTGACAAATGAGTAACCGGTCAAAAGGATCGCGATGGTGTAATGGAAGCGTTCCCAAATGCGCAATGGCTGCCTCGTCGACCGGGAGCGACTCGAATCCATGCTGCTCGCGCTGAATGACAAGCCAGGGATGCGGTGGTTCTGGCAGAGGCAACTTGCCGAGCTGAAACTTGATCGTGGCTTCCCAAACCGATACAACACTCAGGTAAACGATGTCCGCGTTCTCGATCATAACGCGCGGCGTTTGACCGACTCGCATATCGCCCGTGATGTACCACAAGAAGATATGCGTATCGAGCAATAACTTCACTGCTCAAAATCCTGCAGCATTTCTTCCGGCAGGGGATCGTCAAAATCATCCGGGACGACGAAGGCTCCGGCGGCGAGGCCGAACGGCCTTGGTTTCCGCACTGCCTCGATTGGTCGGATCTCCGCGACTGGGCGATCGCGATCAGTTAAGACGAGAGTCTCGCCTTCGAGCACGCGATGAAGGATGCTCTCCGGATCCCGTTTCATTTCTTCGACCGGCACGTTCATGCGTACTTTCAAGTTTAGCAAAAGTCATCCCACCTTTCGGCAAGGATTAGTAGACGAGAGGCCACCAGCATGCGCGGCGAGGCAGTCACGCCGAAATGTATCCGATGCAAGGGCAAACGGGAGCTTCGGCGACGCATCCCGTGAACAGCGACGCGAGCGGTTTGACTGCCGAGCGGACTCGCGGTGAACGAGCAATCTCTATGATCGAACGCCCGACTGTCACTTCGACAGCGGTACGTTTGCTGGCCGCGAGCCCGTTTCCTCGCCTTGCGGCGCTGCCAACGGGACTCTGCCTTCGGGCGATAGACGAAGTGTGACGCGCATAGCGCTCACGAGAATTGTGGCTGATTCGACCGTGATTTCGGGCTTCTCGCGCGATCCGCCTCACGTGTTCACTCTAAGCTGCAAAGCCGCCTACCACGCCGGGCGGTAGTAGCGGCACGACGGCTGCGTCGACCAACACGAAGTGGCAGGAGCGAACTGCAGACGACGTGCCGCGGGCGTGCAGTTGGAGCCACGCGAAGGCGGCCCGGCCGCCGGCCAACGGACCCGCGGCTTTTGTCAGCTTGTGAGGGCAGTTGGGCGGCTTGTGCATAGCTACGGCACTGCACCGGCGGGTTTGGAGTAGTAAAGACCCAAGCCGCGGAGAATCTTCTGAAACTGTGCTCCGAACGTTACTGCATTTGCCCATCCGCTAACGTCTAAGATGTGATATTTCGCTATCTGCTGCAACAACAAAGGAGACCAATGAGATGTCTTCCAGCTATCGTCGAGAGCCACTGGACACAGAACAGCTCGGCCCGTCACCTTTTCTAATTCCCGCGCGCGGCTTGCCTCCCATTCTACCCAGTCGCTTTCGACCGAATATTGCGAGAGGACCAATAGAACCACCGGATTGAGCCGAATTGCTTGATCGATTTGATCAATGAGTGGCCCCACCGTCATGTCGTGACCATCGCGCCAACTACGAATGCCGACTGCGCCCAAACGTGACTGGAGCAAGTCGACAAATGGAGTATCGGCGTGACTGTAGGAAATGAAAATAGGATGAATTTGAAGAGGATTCGTGAGTCGCGCATCACAGATCTCGTAAGCGATCGAGATGACTCTATCCGGTGAAAGCTCAGGATCGTACAACGACGCCATAAGAATTTCGATGTCGTCGAGCCCGCACTGTTTGAGAAAGCTTGCGGGAAGCCGCCCACGAGCGGCTCTTATAGCTGTATGGTCGAGCGAAGAAGGAGCAAAGTGCTCGATTCTTTCAGGGTGACGGACAGTGCTGAGATCTGTTGCTACGAAAAGTGTATCGCCTAAGATTGCGCAATCGAGGTTCACATCCTTCAACGAGCACTGGGTTAGCAGCGCCCGGCGGAGATTCGCTTTACTGAGGTCTGCACCATCGAAAATCGCTTCGCGGATAATTGCATCGTGTAGCAATGAACCCAACATGCGCGCTGATTTGAAGGTTAGAGGTTCGATTCTCTGAACGTCTTGTTGCGAAGCACCAACCACATTTCGGAGATCCGCGTTGGTTAAGTTTGCGCCAGAGAAGTCAACGCCATCGATAGTTGCGCCCTGGAGCTTTACACCGACGAGGCTGGCGTTTGTAAATCTCGCAAAACGCAAGTTAGTGGCGCTGAGCTTCGCTCGGTCCAATCGACATTCGGACATATCCACGTCCGAGAGGTCGGCGCCCGTCAGGTCTACTGCAGTCAGGTCTGTGCCTGTGAGTTTGACCTTGGCAAACCGATGCTTTTTTCGCCACTCATTCCACGCTGCAGTACCCTTCTTCGCAAAGTCCTCTTGGGAACTCGTTCGCACATTTAGAATAGTATCAGGCGTTTACGCCGGTCCCCAACTTAGTATACGCATAGACGTTTGTTGCTTGCGACGGGGGTGAGCAGCGACTGCGCCTGTAAGGCGCGCCGACGGCCATGCTGTTGGCTGGCACGCCGCTCGCCTGCTTCGCAGGTGCAAGTGCTGAGGCGGGCTATCGCGAGTGGCGTGCAGCCAACAGGATGGCCCGAACGCGCCAGGGCAGGCGGCGCGTGAGGAACGGGCCGCGACGAGCGCGCGCCGGGTGGGTGGTGAAGCGACACTTCGGACCCTTGCCTTCACCGGCATCACACTCGAATGCGAAGCATTAAGTGCCCGACGTGTCGCTTCGGCGTCGGCGGGTTTTGCTGGTCGCGGCCCGTTCCTCACCTCGCGGCGCTGCGAGGGGGAACGTGAAGCTTGCGATAAACGCAGTTATGGCATTCGTAGCGCTCGCGAGAAATCGCGGCGAATTCGCTCGTGATTACTCGCAACTCACGCCGTCCGCGCAACAGGTGTTAGGCTGAACGGCTATTAGTGAGTGGCACCCGTGACCTGTCACCCATCACCCTCAGTTATCGTTGAACAGCTCCACGAACTCATACACATAGTTCCCGGTGCCGATGGCGTCGGAGAACTCGTTGATGAACACCCCCTTGCCGCAGCCGGTCAGGCCGCCGCTGCCCGGCGTCGCGCTCGCGGCGCTGACGTTCGTCCACGTCCCGGCGCTCCCCACGGCGCCGCAGTTCGCGCGCTGCAGGCTCTTGAGCGCGCCGCTGTCCATCCCCACCGTCGCGCCGTCGATCGTCGTGCCGCCGGAGTTCTTCAGCGTGTACGTCTCGCTTCCGTTGATCTGCGGCATGTGGTCGGCACTGTTGACGTACGTGACGTTCGCGCCGAGCGTCACGCCCCAGAACGACTCGAACTGCGCCTTCGTGGCGTTGCGGGCGACGATGACGTAGCCGTGCGATTGGATGATCGTCCCCGTCGGGATCGTGTAATTGAGCGTGGCGTTCGCCTGCGTCAGCGTCCAGCCGCCGATGTCCATCGCGTCGTCGACCGTCTTCGTGACCGGCAATCCGGAGCTGGTCAGCTCGTTCACCCCCTGGTGCACGCCGCCGTCGGCGCTGATCGTGTACGTGCTGCCGTCGGTCGACACCTTGACGTTGCCGACGCAATAGCCGGTCGTGCTCATGTTCGTGCTGCCGGGGTTCCCCTCCTCCGTCTGCAGCACCAGCGCCGCGGGCGCGGTGATGCACGACGTCGAGCCGGCGCGGAGGACGTGATCGACGACGTCGATGCGCGGCAGGTCCCACCCCGTGCTCTCGCCGTCGCCGACACCGATGATCGCCACCTCGGGCTTCGCTTTGTTGAAGTACGTCGGGTTCGTGCTGCTCTCGCTGCCGTGGTGGTTGACGTGCAGCACGTCGATGCCGCCGGCCGAGATCAGCGGGCTCGCGCCGCCGGGCGAGATGGCGTTGATGACGCTCGACTCGACGTCCGTCTGCGTCGTCGAGCGGCCGGTGCAGGCGTCGCTGCCGCCGCCCATGTCGCCGGCCCAGATGTAATCGAAGCCGCCGTACTTGACCAGGACGGCGATGGAGCGGTCGTTCTCGTCGCTCACGCTGACCGTGCCGCCGCCGATGATCGAACCGTTGCGGGCGATGCAGGTGAGCGTCGCGCCGCTGCCGAGCTGGATGACGGTGCCGACCGGCATCGACACCGGCGAGCCCGCCGTCGTCGTCGCCGCCGCGCTGTTCCAGCTCGTCGCGCACGACGAGCTGTAGCTCGAGCCGTTGTAGTAGTTCTTGGTGTGGATGTCGTAGCCGGCGTTCACCACCTCGTCCATGCCGCCGATGTGATCGCAGTGCTGATGGCTGGCGATCGTGTAATCGAGGCCGTTCGCGGCGTAGATGCCGATGCTCTGCAGGTACGGGACGACGTACGACGTCCCCTTGCCGGTGTCGCCGGCGTCGAGCAGCACGGTCGTGCCGTTCGGACCTTTGACCAGGACGCTGCCGCCCCAGCCGACGTTTATGTAGTGGATCTCGAGGTTCTGCGAGAACAGCGGGAGCGCGAATAGGGACACAACCACCAGGGCCACCAGGGTTCGCATAAGCCCTCCTGTGCGCGGTCGCGCGCTACTCTAGCAGGTTCCGGTAAGCCTGAAAGACGTCGTTGCCGAAACAGGCAAAGATGACGTGCTCGACCGATGGATGGCGCTCCACCGCGGCGCGCGTCTCGCGCACGGCGATCTCCGTCGCCGCGTCGATCGGATAGCCGTAGACGCCGCAGCTGATGGCGGGGAATGCGATCGACGTGATGCCGTGCTGCGACGCGAGGCGGAAGCTCTCGCGGTAGCACGAGGCCAGAAGCTCCGGCTCGCCGCGCTCCCCGCCGCGCCAGACGGGACCGACGGTGTGGATGACGTACTTGGCCGGCAGGCGGTAGCCGCCGGTGATGCGCGCCTCTCCGGTCGGGCAACCGCCGAGCGTGCGGCACTCGGCGAGGAGCTCGGGGCCGGCGGCGCGGTGGATGGCGCCGTCGACGCCGCCGCCGCCGAGGAGCGAGGAATTGGCAGCGTTGACGATGGCGTCGACGTGCAACTTGGTGATGTCGGCCTGGATCGCCTCGATCACTTCTTGCGTCCCAGCTTGACGACGATGTCGTACTCGCTCTTCGTCACCGGCTGGATGGAGAGCCGCGAGCCTTTTTTCGTGACCACCATGTTCTCGAGGCCCTTGGTCGACTTCAGCGTCTCCAGCGGAACGATGTGCGGAAAGGTCTCGACGTGCCGGATCTCGACCATGCACCAGGTGGGGTCCTTCTCCGGCACCGCCTCGCGGCTCACCTCGGCCAGCCCGGTGACGCCGGACGGCTCGGCGCTGGAGGCGTAGAAGAGGACCTTGTCGCCGGCGCGCATCTCGTCGCGCATGAAGTTGCGCGCCTGGAAGTTGCGGACGCCTTCCCAGTTGGTCTTGCCGTCGCGTTTCAGATCGTCGATGGAGTACGCCGAGGGCTCGGACTTCATCAGCCAGTGCTTCATGGGCGCAAATTGTAGCGGTCAATCCGCGGCGTCGAGGCCGATGAAGGCGCGCAGATCGCGGATCAGAAGCGCCGCCGACGCATAGCGCTCCGCCGGCTCCCGCGCGAGCAGCTTCACGACCATGGCGTCGAGCTCGGGAGGGAGGCCGGCCACCGCCGCCGACGGCGCCGGATGGTCCTGCCTGCGCCGGAGCCCATGTTCGAGCGCGCGTTGGCCGGTGAGCATCTCGTACATGATCAGGCCGAGCGAGTAGAGGTCGCTCGGCGCCTCGGCGTCCTTGAGATCGAACTGCTCGGGCGAGGCGTAGTCGGGCGTTCCGACGAACGTGGTGCCGACGATGGTGCTGCGGGCGAAACGGAGCGTGTAGGCGATGCCGAAGTCGAGGACTTTGACGCGCGGACCGCCGTCGACGAGCATGACGTTGGCGGGCTTCATGTCGCGGTGCACCACTCCTTTGGCGTGCGCGTATTCGAGCGCCTCGGCGATCTGCTTGATGATCTTGGCCGTGCTACGGGCGTCGAAGCGGCCGTCCCTGATGGCGTCCTTCAGCGTCCGGCCGTTGATGAACTCCATGAGGAAATACGGGATCCCCTTCTCCTGACCGGAGTCGAAGGTCCGGACGATGCTCGGGTGGCTGAGGTCCTTGCAGATGGCCACTTCTCTCAGGAACCGCATGATGAATTGGTCGTCGTCCTTGTACTGGTCTTTGAGACGCTTCAAGGCGACGTCCTGGCCGTTGATCCTGGTGCGGTAGACGATGGCCATGCCACCGGACTGAATCTCTTGCACGTCGAACCGACCGAACTTTTCCCACGACTCTTCCGCGGTCACGCCCGCTTCCGGCGCCGAGGGCGAGCTCTGGGGCATGTGGGGCGAGCTGACGGCCGGCTCTTCGAGCGGGAACTTCTCGCGCAGGCGCTCGGAGGTGGCGTTGAAGCCGAAGACGTCGCCGCACGCGGCGTAGAGCGCGTTGGCTTCCTTGAGGAGCAGATATCGCTGCGAGCGCGCCGCGGCGTCGGTTCCTTCGACGGCGCGGCTGCGCATCTCCAGCGCGCGCGCGGAGGCTTTGGTGGCCACCCGGTAATCGCGCAGCGTGTCGCGGAAGATCTTCGCCGACTGCTCGAAGAACTCCGCCGACCGGGCGAAGTCGCGCGCCTGCTCGCTGTCTTCCGCGCGATAGCGCGCCTGCCAGCCCTCGACGGTGAGAATCCTGGCCTGCACGTATTGCAGGTAATCGGCTCGCTTGGTGGCGGGGAGCAGATCGACGTCGCCGGCATGTTCGAGCCGGTCTTTTGCGGAATGAAGATTGTGGAGCGCGTCGCGATACATCCTCACCCACCAGTCGCCGCCTTCCTTGCGGCGGTTCATGCCGATCAAAACCTGGCCCACTCCCTTCATCCAGTCTCGCAGCACCTCCAGTCCGGTCCGGTCGATCAGGCGCGAGTCCTCGGCCGCATCGAGCGCATTCCCGGCGCTGTTCAGATACTCGTTGATGGCGCGCAGACGATGCTCGATGTCCGCCGTCGCCATCTCGCCCGGCCGTTGGGCCTGGAAGACGGGCGTGAACTCCTGCAGGGCCAGCGCGACGTAGCGGTGGCAGTGCAGGCGCTCGATCAGCGCGCGGCGCGTGTCGAGATCGAGCTCGTCGACGTACCGCATCTCGCTGACGAGGCTCTGTTCCTGCTGGTCGATCGTGGCCAGCGTGGCCTTCAAGGCGCGGTTCTGGAAATCGTGGCGGTCTTCTTCTCCCTTGGCGCCGCGAAAGATGAAGTCGACCGTCGTCTGGAAGATCGGATCGGCGCCGACTTCCAGGTATTCGTCCTCCTCGAGGTCGACGCTGCTGTCGTAGAAGGGATTGCGCATCACCAGGCGGCATTGCGCGGTGAAGAGCGTGCCGAGACGTACGGCGCCATGCCGCATCTGGAACATCTCCAGGAGCGACCACACGTAGCGGATCCGGTCGCGCAGCGCCGACAACAGCGGATAGTGGCGGCTCTGCAGCTCCTCCAGGATCGAGTTCGTGCTGACGTAGAGCGAGATGAGATCGGGGTCGCGAACCACGTCGGTGTCTTTCTTGAGCTGCTTCGTCATCTGGTCGTACAGACCGCTCGCTTCCTTCAAGGCCCGGTAGATGTGGCGGATGGCCTGCGTGTACAGCTCGCACGTGTGCCACACCGTCGCGGCGTAGTCCTTGAAGATCTCCGCTTCCTTGGCGTTGAAGGGAATGGGCTGCTTCGCCAGGTCGACGACGCGCGCGCCGTCGCCGGTTTTCTGCACGAGAAACCGGTAGAAGCCGTCGCTGACGATCCAGACGCCGTTCGATTCGTTGAACACGCGGGTGTCGGCGTCGAGCCGCACGCCGGCAGCGCGCTCGAACCCGGCCAGGAGCTCCTCCGTGGCCCTTCCGGACGCCTGCGGCGGAGCGATGGCATTCAACAGGGCCACGAGCTCCGCCGGCACGCTGCGGGCCAGCGGCACGGTCTGCCGGAGCAGCTCGTCGCGCTCCTCCGACTCGCGCACGCGGACGGCCTTGAATTGATGGACGCACTCCTTCAACGACGCTTCCGCCCTGCGCCGCAGCTTCGTCACTTCCGTGTGCGCGGCCCGGACCGTCAGCCCCGCTTCGGCACAAAGCTTCGCCGACTCGTCGTAGCAGGTAGTGATCGTGACCTCGCTGGCGTCGATGAAGTCTTGGGCGAGCTTGGCGTGGTCGCTGGGGACGTTCTTGCGCAGGAAGGCGACGTAGTCCTCGAGCGTGTGGGCTTGCGCGAACAACTTGCGCGCTTTGGCCAGCGCCACTTGCGCGGGCGAGGAAATGGCGCCGCGCGACGACGGGAGCTCGGCGAACGCTTGCGCCGGAAAGCCGACGACCTTGTCGGTCATCTGATCGAAGATGGCCGGCCAGGTCCGGCTGCTGGAGTGCGCGAGCAGCGTCTTGATCTCCGCCCGCAGCGCGCGCTGCAGCGCCTCGCTCTTGGCGATGGCGCTGGCGTCGCGGTAGATCGTCTGCAGCGCGCGGTCCTGCTCCTTGTCGGCGGCTTGCGCGAACAGTCGTTCCGCCGCGTTCAGGAGCACAAGGCTGTCCGCCGCGCGCTCGGAGTTGCGGTCGAGCGTGAAGATCATGGCGTTGCGGAGGTTGATCTTCGCGTTGAGGAAGAGCCGTTGCGGCGATCCCTCGGCGGCCTGGCGCGACGCGCGCTCGAAGAAAACGACCGCCCGGTGCCAGTACGACTTCGGCGAGTTGCTGAGCCACGGCGTGTGCCGCGCGCAGTAGCCGAGGAGCTCGTACGTCCTGCCGAGGAGGTAGGCGTATTGACCGTCCGCCGATGCCGTCCCCGCCATCTTCCGGCGCGCTTCTTCGCCCAACGCGGCGACGAGGGTCGGGAACTCTTTGTCAGGAAGGGGGACCTCGAACTGCCGGATCAATTCATTGAAGGTCGGCACACTCGTCACGTTCAAGTTCACACCTCGGCTTACCTTAGGAGTGACGGCAAAGGCCAATCCCCTACCCCGCCGGACTATTGCTGAACGCGGAACTCGGGCGAGTCGTACATCACGGACAGCAACTCGTCGACGGCGTCGTACGGCTGGCACTCGGCCGGCATCGCGGCGAGGCCGCGGAACAGCATGGCCATCGGACCGTCGCGCATCGCCTGCGCCTTCTCGGGGGCAACGCGCTCCAGCTTCACGAGATCGCCGGTCGTCCACTCCAGGTTCTCGATGAGATGCCGCGCCGGCGCTTCGTCATCGGCTTCGTCGGTGTCTGCCGAGGCGAGCCAGAGGTGGAATCGCGGCGTCGGCAGCGTCCCCTCCTGCCAGTCGCGAAGCATGCGCAGGACCTCCGTCCACCGGACGAAGTGCCGGTTCTCGAGGAACACGAGATCGCCGCCAGCCCGGTCGAGAGGCCGTAGCGCCAGCTTCCCGTGCGTCTCCACCGCCAGGTATTCGGCGCGCGGCACGATCTCGACTCCGCAGGTGTGCACCAGGACGTGCTCCGAGACCTGCAGCGCCGCGCGCCGCCCCGGATTGCCGTAGCGCACGGCGACGATCGTCAGGACGTCGGCCGACGCGGCCCGCACGACGGTCACGAATTGCGCGCCGCTCAAGAGGTCGCGCGACGACGGCTCGGTGCACCACGAATGCGCGAGCGTCGCGTGCGGCGCGGCCAACAACAGGAGGGCCAGCCATCGCGCGCGCATGCGCCGACGATACGGCGTGCCGCGGCGGACGCGCGAAAACGTTTCGCAAACGCGTCCTCGGCGCGCTTGTTGCTGAAATCGCCAGGAGTGGTCGCCTTCGAGAAAGCGCCGCCCGAGGCGCGGCAACTGCTGACCGTGCCGATCCGCGAGCTCGGGCTGTCGCTGGAGCGCTCGCCCGTCGCGCCGTTCGTGCGCGCGTTGTACGGCGAGCTCGAGGCGGCGGGGCTGACTCGGTTCCGGCCGCGCTGCTATCTCTCCGACGAATGGGGCTGCCCCTCCGAGGAGCCGGTCATCGGCATCCCCTTCTACCTCGGCGATCCGCGCGTGGCGCGCATCGAGGACGCGGTCAACGACGTCGAGAGCGACCGCGAGATCATGACCTACCTCCGCCACGAGGCCGGCCACGCCTTCAACTACGCGTACGAGCTCTTTCGCACCGAGGAGTGGCACGAGCTCTTCGGCTCCTTCCGCAGGCCCTATCGCGACGACTTCCCGTTCGTGCCGTTCTCCAAAGACTACGTCCGCCACATCGCCGGCTGGTACGCGCAGAAGCATCCCGACGAAGACTTCGCGGAGACGTTCGCGGTGTGGCTCGACCCGGAGTCGAACTGGCGCGACCGCTACCACGGCTGGGGGGCGATGCGGAAGCTGCTCTACGTCGACCGCGTCGCGGGCGAGCTCGGCGACCGCGCGCCGGTGCACGTCGAAGGCGAGACCGACGTCACCGTCGAGGAGATGGCCCAGACGGTCGAGGAGTTCTACCGCGAGACGACCATCGACGAGACGCGCGCCATCGAGGAGCTGGCGCTCGACGCCGACTTGACCGACATCTTCGTCGAGCCGGGGCGGCGGCGCGCTGGCGTCGAATACCGCGCGGCGGCGCCGCTCCTCGCCGATCATCGCCGCGACGTCGTCGACAAGATCAACTACTGGACCGGCGTCCGCCGCACGCTCGTGCGCGCGCTGGTGACGGCCGTCGAGCGCCGCGTCGGCGAGCTCGATCTCGCCGCCGAGTCGATGCGCAGCCGCACGGCCATGGTCGAGCTGACGGTGTATCTGACGACGCTGGCCATGACGTTCCTCACCGGCAACAAGCGCCTCCGCCACCGCACGCCATGAAAGTCACGATCCTCTTCAACCGCAGCGAGGGATACGAGGAGTACCCCGGCGCGAACATCGAGGCGGAGCTGCCGAAGAAGCGGCGCCGCAGGAAGAAAACGGACGTCGAAGCGATCTCCGACGCGCTGCGCGCGCTCGGGCACGAGCCGTCGCTCCTCGCGGTCGACGGCCGGCCGCAGACGCTCACGCGCATCGCCCGCGGCAGCGCGGACCTCTACGTCAACCTCGTCGAGTCGTACGGCGGCGACGACACGAAGGAGATGCACTTCGCCGCGTTCCTCGACCTCGTCGGCAAGCGCTTCACCGGCGCGAGCGCGGAGGCGTCGCTCCTGGCGATGGACAAGAGCATCGCCAAGAAGATCGTCCGCTTTCACGGCCTCTACACGCCGTACGCCGCCGTCGTCTACCGCGGCCGCGTCGAGCACGCGCAGGACATCCAGTTCCCGGTGATCGTGAAGCCGGCCAACGAGGACGCCTCGAAGGGGATCGACGCCGGCGCGGTGGTGTCGTCGATCAAGGAGCTGATGGAGCGCATCGCCTACGTGCACGACGAGTTCGACTGCCCGGCACTGCTCGAGGAGTACATCGAGGGCCGCGAGATCTACGCCGCGATCCTAGGCAATGAGCGCCCCGAGGCGCTGCCGCTCGTGGAGCTCGACCTCTCGAAGCTGCCGGAAGGGATGCCGCACATTGCCGGCTACGAGGTGAAGTTCGATGTGAGAACCGAGGCGTACCGGCGGACGAAGTCGGCGCCGGCGCGCGACCTCGACGAGGAGACGACCGAGCGGATCCAGGCCGCCGCGCTGACGGCCTACCAGGCGCTGAAGCTGCGCGACTACGGGCGCATTGACCTGCGCCTCGCGGAGAGCGGGCGCGTGTACGTGATCGAGGCCAATCCGAATCCGTGGCTCGATCCGGCGGCGGAGTTCGCGATGGCGGCGAAGGAGGGCGGGCGGAGTTACAACGAGGTGATCGGCGAGATCGTGGAGTTGGCGATGCGGCGGTAGCGCGCCAACGCCTCGCGCAACAGCTCGATCGACGTGCGGAGGTCGCGCTCGTTCAGGACATACGCGATGCGCACTTCGCCGCGGCCGCGCTCGGACGCGTAGAAGCCGCTCCCCGGCGCGACCATGACGGTGGCGCCGTCGTGTGCGAAGTCGGTGAGGAGCCAGGCGGCGAAGTCGTCGGCGTCGTCGACCGGAAGCCGGGCCATGCAGTAGAACGCGCCCTCGGGCTTCTGCAGGAAGACGCCGTCGATCGATTTCAGCCCCTCGTAGAGCACGTCGCGGCGCTTCTGGTATTCGGCCACGACGTCGCGCGTGTAGTCGTCGCCCAACGATTCGGCGCCGACGGCGATGAACTGCGCGAGGCCGGGTGGGGAGAGCCTCCCCTGGGCCATGCGCAGCGCGGCGTCGTAGACCTCGGCGTTGCGCGTGACGAGCGCGCCGAGGCGGATGCCGCAGGCGCTGTAGCGCTTGGAAAGGCTGTCGACGACGATGACGAAGTCGTCCGCGTCGTCGAGCTCCAGCGCGCTCATGGCCTTGCGGCCGTCGTAGACGAACTCGCGGTAGACCTCGTCGGAGACAAGGAAGAGACCATGGTCGCGGCAGAAGCCGGCCACGGCCTCGAGCTCGTCGCGCGAGTAGACGGTGCCGGTGGGATTGTTGGGGTTGCAGAGGATGACGATGCGCGTGCGCGGGGTGAGGGCGCGCTCGAAGACGTCGCGCGGTGGGAGGTGGAAGCCGTCGCGCCCGCGGCTGGTGACGGGGACTAGGTTCAGCCCGGCCATGGTGGCGAAGGCGCGGTAGTTCGCGTAGAAGGGCTCGACGACGAGGACGTCGTCGCCCTCGTTCGCGCAGGCCAGGAAGGCGAAGAGGATGGCCTCGCTGCCGCCGGTGGTGGCGAGGATGTGCCGTTCGTCGAGCGTGAGGCCGAGGCGCGTCTCGTAGTAGCGGCGCAGCGAGCGCAGGAACTCGGGCGTGCCTGGGGAAGGGGAGTACTCGAGGACTTTTTCGTCGAGCTCGCGCAGGCGCGCGCGCATGCACGCCGGCGTCTCGATGTCGGGCTGGCCGATGTTGAGGTGGTAGACGCGCACGCCGCGCGCTTTCGCGGCCTCGGCGAGGGGCGCCAGACGGCGGATCGGCGAGGCCGGCATGGCCTGCGCGCGCCGCGAGAGCTCCAGCGCCGTGCGGATCATCATTTCTTCTTCGACCGGCCGCGGGCGTTGAAGATGGCCCGGGCGCGCTCGTTGCGCACGCCCGGCGCCGCGTCGTGGGCGCTCATGGCCTGCTTCTGCCGGTCGTAAACCTCTCCCTTGTCACTCGCCTCGGAGTGCTCGCGTCCGCCAACTTTGTAGAAGTCGGGGTTGACGTTGATGTGCTTGCTCATGCTGGGGATACGTGCGAGGGACGTGCCGCGTCTCAAGCGACCTGAAGCGCGCGATATTCCTCCGGACGGCGCCTTGCGATCGAAGCAATTTGGCTGACGATCTCAGTTAACTAGCCGACAATCTCGGTTAACTCGCCGGCAATCTCAGCTAACTAGCCGGCAATCTCAGTTAACTTACCGGCAATCTCAGTTAACTAGCCGGCAATCTCAGTTAACTAGCTGGCAATCTCAGAGCGTACGCTTCGCTTGTCAGCGTTCGTCGTGAGAAATTCGGCGTGCAGGCCGACGATGGACGCGCTTGTTTTTCGATGGTCAGCGCGCGACATCGCCTGCTCACTGGTTGCTGACGATCGAGAAGCCGCTCAGGAAGCCGCACTCGTGCGTGAACGCCGGCGGCTTGCGGCCGCAGTTGTACGTGGCGCTGAACTCCATCGGGCCTTTGATGATCACGCGCACGATGTCGGCGCTCAAATAGACGAAGCTGGAGCGGCCGTTGAACTTCTTGTCGCGCGACCACGACGCCGCGCTCTCGACGCGGCTGTAGATGGCCGGCGTGTAGCGGAACTTGGCCACGAACCTCGTGACCACGTCGAACGACGTCTGGCGCTCCTGGCTCACCACCTTGCTCGAGGCGTAGCGGCCTTCGAGCGTCAGCGTCGGGCGCGTCTCCTCGCCGTCGAGCAGCCCGGCGAAGTTGTTCGTGGAGAGGGCCGCCTTCAGCCCGAAGGCGTCGTCGTCCTGTCCGCCGTTCTGGTCCGACTTGTCGTACGCGGCGGCGATGCCCAGCGCCAGGCGCGGGTGCAGCGGCGCCGGCTTCGGCCTCTTCGCCGAGGGGTCCCAGAGCAGCGACAACTCCCCTTCCGCGTTCAGCGTCGAGGCGTTTCCGCCGTTGAGCTGCTGCGTGGCGCGCGCCTGCGCCTTGGCAAAGGAGTGGCCTTTCTGGAACGGCGCGAGAAAGTGCCCGTCGAATTGGATCTCGCCCGCGGTGTTGCCGCTGGTCGTGGCAGGGAGGACGCGCAGCGAGTAACACGGCTCGTCGACGATGACGATGCCGCCGTTGTCGCCGCCGGCGATGAGCAGGTTGTCGACTTTCGCGTTCAGCGGGGCGATGTCCGCGGTCTGGAACTGCGCGATCGCCGTCGCGCTGAGCGGCATCGTCACGGCCGCCGCGGCCGTGGCGCCGCCGACCGTCCGCTCGCCCTGAATGAACGGATTGATCGTCTCCTGCCACTTCGACAGCAGCCCCTTGCCCGGCGTGTTCACGAGAATCGACGACTGGAACGTCGTGGGCGACATGGGCGTGCTCGTGTGAATTGGAGCGACGTTCACCGTCACGAGCGGCTGCAGCGTGGCGATCCAGGAATTCACCAGCGCCGGATTGCCGGAGAGCGTGTCGACGACGTCGGAGGCGTCCGCCCAGGTGAGATTGTCGATGACGATCTCGGCGACGAGCGGATGAAACACGACTTTGTACGACTTCCTCGACGTCGTGACCGGCGTGAACGCCGGCGCGCCGGATGCCGTCATCCAGACGATGGCGAAGTCCGACGACTTCTTGGCGGCGTCGGGCGCGGCTTGCAGGAGGTTCGGAAAAAACGTCGGCGTGTAGCCGGTGACCTGCGGCGCGAGGCGCACGATCACGGCGTAGATCGGCGCGCCGGCGGTGAGCGGGCCGGTCGAGCAGACGCTCGTCGGCGACTCGCTGGTGATGACCTGGATGTCGACGTCCGGCTTCGGCGCGAAGGAGACCGCCGCGGCGGTGATGGCCGTCTGCGCGGCGGCACCGGCGGCGACGAAGAGGCAGAGCACGATTCCGAGACCCCTCACGACGTCTGCCTCGCGTACAGAATGCCGGCCAGCTCCGCCCACGTCGACATCGTTCCGAGCTCTTCGAGGCGGATGTGGGTCTGAATGCTGTTCGTGGCCAGGAACCCGTAGAGCGAGCTGAAAAACCCGTTGAACTGCGCGGTGTTCATCGACGATGGGCCGGGGTCGATGGCGTCATCGATCGACGTGGGCGTCGAAAAACCGGGCGCGTCCGTGGCGTACTGCATGACGAGCCTCTGGATGTCGGGCAATTGCATCATGGACGTACACTCCTCTCTCTCGACGAGGAGTGTACGTCGGTTACACCGCCACCGGCTGGCTTTGCGCGATCAACTGCCGCAGCACGAACGGCAGAATCCCGCCGTGCACGTAGTAGTCGACCTCGATCGGCGTGTCGATGCGCACGCGCACCGGCACCTTCGACTCGGAGGCGCCGTTGCGGATCACCAGCGTGACGGTCATGCGCGGACGCAAGCCCGACTCGATGCCGGTGATGTCGAACGTCTCCGCGCCCGTGAGGCCGAGCGTCTGCGCGTTCGTCCCCTCCTCGAACTGCAGCGGCAGCACGCCCATGCCGACGAGGTTGGAGCGGTGGATGCGCTCGAAGCTCTGCGCCACCACGGCGCGCACGCCGAGGAGCTTCGTCCCCTTCGCGGCCCAGTCCCTCGAGGAGCCGGTGCCGTACTCCTGGCCGGCGATGACGATGAGCGGCGTGCCGCGCTCGGCGTACGTCATGGCCGCGTCGTAGATCGACAGCCGCTCGCCGTCGACCACCGTCACGCCCCCCTCCACGCCCGGCACCATCAGATTCTTGATGCGCACGTTGGCGAACGTGCCCCGCGTCATGACCCGGTCGTTGCCGCGGCGCGAGCCGTAGCTGTTGAAGTCCTCGACCTTCACGCCGTGCTCGACGAGGTACGTGCCGGCGGGCGAGGTCGCCTTGATCGAGCCGGCCGGGCTGATGTGGTCGGTCGTCACCGAGTCGCCGAAGATCGCCAGCGCGCGGGCGCCGCGGATGTCGCTCGCGGTCCCGGCGCTCATGTCGAAGCCGCTGAAGAACGGCGGCTCCTGGATGTACGTCGAATTCGCGTCCCACTGGTACAGCAGGCCCGCGGACGAGGGGATCTGGTTCCAGAGCGGATTCTGCGCGGCGAAGTCGGCGTAGAGCCTCCGGAACGTGGCCGGGTCGAGCGCCTTCTGCATCACCGCGCGCACCTCGTCCATGGACGGCCAGATGTCGCGGAGGTAGACGTCGGCGCCGTCGCGGCCCTTGCCGAGCGGCTCCTTGGTCATGTCGATGTCGATGCGGCCGGCCAGCGCGAAGGCGACGACGAGCGGCGGCGACATCAGGAAATTGGCGCGGATCGACTGGTGCACGCGCGCCTCGAAGTTGCGGTTGCCGCTCAGCACCGAGACGCCGACGAGGTCGTTCTTGGTGATGGCCTCCTCCACCGCCGGATCGAGCGGGCCGGAGTTGCCGATGCACGTGGTGCAGCCGTAGCCGACGGTGTAGAAGCCGACGTCGTCGAGATACTTCTGCAGCCCCGACTTCGCGTAGTAGTCGGTGACGACGCGCGAGCCTGGGGCGAGGGAGGTCTTCACCACGCGCGGCGGCTTGAGGCCGCGCTCCGAGGCTTTCTTGGCCAGCAATCCCGCGGCGAGCATCACCGACGGGTTCGACGTGTTCGTGCACGACGTGATCGCGGCGATGAGGACGTCGCCGTGGTGCAGCTCGGCGACCGTCTGCGGCATCTCCTGGGTGAGCTCACGCCCGGCCACGCGGTCGGGCGTGGGCCGGTTGTTCATCATCTCCGTCTCGGTCACCTCGGAGGTGTTGCGCTTCTCGCTCGGCAGCGGGAAGGTCTCCTGGGCCTGCTCGCCGCCGCCGGTCAAGGCGGCGTCGGTGGTGACGCCGACGGTCGTGCGCACGACGCGCTCGATCTCCGTGGCCGGCTTGCCGTAGCCGCCCGGCGGCTCCGACTGCAGCATGTTCGTGAACATCGTCTTGAGCGACTCGAGCTCGATGCGGTCCTGCGGCCGCTTCGGCCCGGCCACGCTGGCCTTGACCGTGCCGAGGTCGAGCTCCAGCACTTTCGTGTACTCGAGCTCTCCTTTCTTCGGCATGCCGTAGAGGCCCTGGGCCTTGAAGTAGTTGCGGAAGGCGTTGACCTGGTCGTCGGTCCGCCCCGTCAACGCAAAGTACGACATCGTCTCGTCGTCGACCGGGAAGTAGCCCATGGTCGCGCCGTACTCCGGGGCCATGTTGGCGATGGTGGCGCGGTCGGCGAGCGAGAGCGACGCCGCCCCTTCGCCGAAGTACTCGACGAATTTGCCGACGACTTTGGCTTTGCGCAGGAGCTCCGTGAGGGTCAGGACGACGTCGGTGGCGGTGACGCCTTCGTTGACCGCGCCGCTCAAGTGGACGCCGATGACGTCCGGCGTCAAGAAGTAGACCGGCTGCCCCAGCATCCCCGCCTCGGCCTCGATGCCGCCGACGCCCCAGGCCACGATGCCCAAGCCGTTGATCATCGTCGTGTGCGAGTCGGTGCCGACGAGCGTGTCGGGATACCAGACGCCGTCTTTTTCCAGGACGCCGCGCGCGAGGAACTCGAGGTTGACCTGGTGGACGATGCCGATGCCCGGCGGCACGACCTGGAAGCCGTTGAAGGCCTGCGTCCCCCACTTGAGGAACTGGTAGCGCTGCTGGTTGCGACGGAACTCCATCTCCATGTTGAGCTGGAGGGCGTCGGGACGGTTGGCGAAGTCGACCTGCACGGAGTGGTCGATGACCAGGTCGACGGGGACGAGCGGCTCGATGATGCGCGGGTCTTTGTCGTAGCGCGCGGCGGCGGAGCGCATGGCCGCGAGGTCGACCAGGAGCGGCACGCCGGTGAAATCCTGCAGCAGGACGCGCGCGACCATGAAGGGGATCTCTTCCTCGCGCTCGGCGGTGGCGGACCAGTTGGCGAGCGTGCGCACGTCGCGCTCGGTGATCTTGCGGCCGTCGACGTTGCGCAGCACCGACTCGAGGACGATGCGGATGGAAACGGGGAGCTTCGAAACGGGGCCGGCGCCGGAGGCTTCGAGCTTGGGGAGCGAGTAGAACTGCCCTTGGTTTCCGTTGCCGAGATCGAAGGAGTCGAGGGTGTTGAAGGTGTTGTGAGGCATGACCGGGGTACTCTATCAATTATGGGTTTTGCACTGCTGCTGTTGCTGCAGACGGTGGCGGCATGGCCGCCGCACTCCACGATCGCGGACGCGGCGCTGGCTCAGGTCGGCGTGACGACGATCTACGATCCGGCCTACGTGCGCCTGCACTACCCCGGCGGCGACGTGCCGCGCGAGCGCGGCGTCTGCTCCGACGTGGTGGTGCGCGCGTTCCGCGCCGCCGGCGTCGATCTGCAAGTGGCCGTGCACGAGGACATGGCCGCGCACTTCGGCGCCTATCCGAAGATGTGGGCCCAGCGCGGCACGGACGCGAACATCGACCACCGCCGCGTGCCGAACCTGATGACGTTCTTCGCGCGCCACGGCAAGGCGCGCGCACTGCGCGATCCGTACGAGCCGGGTGACGTGGTGGCGTGGCGCCTCCCGAACGGGCTGTACCACGTCGGCGTGGTGTCGCGCGTGCGCGGCGCGCGCGACTACCTCGTCGTGCACAACATCGGCGACGGCGCGAAGAACGAGGACGTGCTGCGCGCGTGGACGATCATCGGGCACTACCGGTGGTGACGGGAAGCTTGCGCCCCTCACCCTGGCGCTTCGCGCCTGTCCCTCTCCCCGCGAGCGGGGAGAGGGGGAACGGCTACGGCTACGCGCTTTTCGGCTGCGCGGGCTGCGGCGGCACGTGCGGCGGCCACGGCAGCGGGGGCGGCGGATTCGGGTTCGTCCCTTCCACCGGGCTCTCCGCCCACTTGAGCAGAATGGCCAGCTTGTCCCGCGACAGCTCGCGCGTGATGGGCATGTAGAACGGGCTCCCCTCGGGCAGGGTCAGGCGCTGGATGATGGCACTGAGGTTGGCCACGACCTGCTGGTAGTCGTCGATCTCGATGATCTGCCGCATGGCCGCGTAGAGGTACGCGTACTGGCGCAGGATCGGGAAGACGTCGTTCCACCACGTCGGCGCGTCGGGGATCTTCACGGCGTCGAACGCTTTCACGCTGAAGAACGCCCACGGATCGCGCAGCACGTCCTCGCTCCACTGCCACTGGAAGCCGTAGACCTGCCCGTCGATCGGGCCGCGCGGATTCTTCGGATTGCCAGCCTGGAACAGCACCGTGGCCGTGCCGTCGGCGCGCGTGCGGAGGGTGGCGGGAAACTGCACGGCGTTCTTCGGTTTCTGGACCGGAAAGCCGCCGCCTCCGATCATCGCCGTGTACGCGACGAGGGGGATCTCCACGCCGGCGGCCGGCGTCCCGAAGTGGTTCGCCCACAGGGTCGTGCTGGCGATCTCGCCGGGATTCATCCGGAAGACCCACTCCTCGGCGTTCGCATACGCGCCGGTCGGGTTCTCGGCCATCACCAAAAGGGCCTTCTTATCGGGCGACACGACGCCGAGCGGCGTCGAGCCGATCGTCGACTGCAGCGACTCCGGCACCGTCAGCTCCGCGACGAACGCCGTCGTCTGATACGCCGCGTCGCTCGTCGTGACAGGCGGCGTGAGCAGCGTGTTGACCGTGTACTGCGGCTGCGGGTTTTTCCCCTTTCCCATTCCCTGGAAATCGAGCGTGGCCACCTGCACGGTCGGCACGGCGGATGTCGGCCACTGCCCCGAGGGCCACGTCGTCGGGATGGCGTTGCCAAGGTCGATCGTGAGGACGCCGCGCTTGGCGTCGTACTTCGCGGGGGCGAAGTTATAGCTGCCGAACTGGCTCTTCGCATTCAGCGGACGAAGGAAGCGCGCGTTCGTGAACGTCGTCGGCTCGCCGTCGAAATAGGGTCCGATCGTGCCGGCCACGCGCCCGCTCGTGAACGTCCCCTCGGTCGTGCCGTCGTGGAACGCGTCGACGTTGAAGCGGATCGACAGCATCGACGGGCTGGCCGCTTTCAGCGTCTTGAGGAAGTTTGAGCCGCCCTCATTCCAACAGAGGTTGACGAGGACGCTCTGGTACGACGCGGCGAATTTGCCGTCCCCGCTCATTGCGCCGCTCGAGCTCGCGCCGTTGATGCGGACGAACATGTCGGCGAAGTTCGTCGTGGCGAAGAGACCGCTGACCGAGCCGCCGCCGATGCTCACCGTCAGCTGCATGCCGATGATCTGCGAGACGCCCTGCTGCTGCGTGTCGAGGTCGACGAGCACGCCGTACTGCGTCGTCACGAGCGCGCCCTGCAGCGGGTCGGGATCGCCCTGGCCGTCCATGACGAGGTTCGTCACCGCGCAGTTGTCGAGCGAGAAGTTATGCCGCCCGTACGAGTTCCAGGCCACGTAGCCCGGCGGCTGATTCTGATCGTCGGTGTTGTAGGGGAGCGGCTCTCCGTAATTCGGCGGCGTGTTATTGATGGTCGACGGGTTCGCCGTGAATTGGCCGAAGAACGTCAGGCGCGGGCGGTCGAGGTAACTCATGACGTTGTGACGGCGCGGCGGGCGATTTTGTGAATCGTTCCGGCCATCCGCGCTTCTTGACCTCGTCGAAGCTCAGCAGGGAGTTCGCGTAGTAGTCGCGCAGTAAGAGCTCCTTCGGGCTCCACTGCCAGGCGTCCTCGAGCACCGGTACGCCTTCGCCGTCAAAGAGATCGGAGCGCCACTGCGCGGCCGGCTCGATGAGGTGGCGCAGGTCGAGGACGTTGCGCGCGGCCTTCCAGAGCTCGGCGCCGCTGCGCTCGCGGGTGATCCAGACGCGGTCGCGCCACAGCTCGCGATAGCGCTCGGCCGCCGCCACGATCTCCGCATCGGTCAGCGGCCCCTTGGCCTCGGCGAAGATGCGCGCGATGAGCGTCACGGGCGTGATCGGCAGCGCGTCGGAGATCTCGCCCATGATCCTCTCGGCGAGCGCCTGCATGGCTTCTTTGCGCGACTCGTACGTCGGCCCCAGAAGATCGGGATGCTCGCGGGCGAAGTCGTCGACGACGATCGGCTTCCCGAAGGCCACGATGGCGTAGCCGTAGCGCTTGAAGCGCTTGAAGATCCCGCGCCAGAGTCCCTTGAAGAGGAAGTCGAACGTCGAGCCGAGCTTCTCCCCTTTCGTGCGCCGGTCCTCCTTCCCGATCAGCTCCTCGGTGAGGTTGCGGTCCTCGAGCACGCGGTCGAAGTTGATGGCGGTGGGGATCACGACGAGCGGCCCGTCGAAGTCCGGCTCGCGCTTGGCCGTGACGATGTAGTCGAGCATGCCGAGCTTCGGGCGCTGGAAGGCGCCGTCGCGGGTGAGGCCGCCCTCGATGAAGACCCCCTGCGTCACGCCGTTCTTGGTGATCGTGCGGACGAACGACGACAGGACGGCGTGGTAGAGCGGCTCGCGGTAGCGGCGGCGGATGAAGTAGCCGCCGAACCATTTGAAGATGTGGTTGAGCGGCCAGATGCGCGCCCACTCCCCGATGGCGTACGAGAGCGAGACGAACTTGAAGAGCATGTGCGCGACGAGGACGTAGTCGGCGTTGGAGCGGTGGTTGATGATGTAGACGACCGAGGCGCCGCGCGGCGCGGTGGCGTTGAACTCCTGCAGCGTCTTCCGCTCCACGACGGGGCGGTAGAGGAAGTGCATGATGGCCCGCGCCAGCGGCGCGCCGAAGCGGTAGTAGGCGAGGAGGTTGAATTTCGGGACGATCTCGCGCAGGTAGGTCTTGGCTTGCTTCGTCGCCTCCTCGACGGTGACGTGGTGGCTCTTGGCGTACTCGCGCACGGCCTCGACGACGTCGCGGGAGCCGAAGACCTCGAGCTCGATGAGCGCGTGCCGGCGCTTCAGCTTGAACTTGTCGACGTGGATCTTCCGCTCGCGCTGCAGCCGCCGCGCGTGGCGCTTGCCGAGAATGACGGCGATCACGGCGATGACGGCGGCGACGGCCAGCGCGGCGAGGAGGATGCGCATGGGAGGCATCCAGTCTATCTTCCCCCCATGAGGAACTGCGACATCGTCATGAAGGGCGGGATCACCAGCGGCGTGGTCTATCCGCTGGCCGTGGTCGACCTATCCGAGGAGTTCCGGTTCAAGAACGTCGGCGGCACGTCGGCCGGCGCGATCGCCGCGGCCGTCACGGCGGCGGCGGAGTTCCGCCGCGTCACCACCGGCTCGCGCGACGGCTTCGAGCAGATCAAGGCGCTCCCCGAGTTTCTCGGCGGCAAAACGAAGGGCCAGTCGAATCTGCTCAATCTCTTCCCGCCGACGAAGAGCACGCGCCGGCTCTTCGCCGTGTTGACCGCATTCCTCGGCGATGGCTCCGGCAAGTTCCTGCGCGCCTTCGCGGCGCTGCTCGTCCTTTCGCCGCTCGTGACGCTGCTGAGCTTCGTGCCGCTCGTGGTGGTGCTGGCGCTCCTCTGGCGCGCCTCGCTGCTCTGCCTCGTCATCGTGGCGATCGCGTTCGTCGTCCTAGGCGTTCTGTTGCTCGTCGCCCTCAGCGCTTGGCGCGCGCTCGTCCACACCATTCCGGGCAACAACTTCGGCTTCTCCACCGGGCAGACGCCGGACGACCGCGACCTCCCCGGCGTCACCGACTGGCTTCACGAGACCATTCAACGCATCGCCGGCCGGACGAAGGACGATCCGCCGCTGACCTTCGCCGACCTCTGGCTGGCCGGCGTGCCCATCACCGACCGCGACAAGCAGCTCGCCGCCGCGGCCGAGGAGCGCGAGCTCCGCTCCATCAACCTGCAGATGATGACCACGGCGCTGACGCACGGCCACCCCTACCGGCTGCCGTTCGAGAAAAACCTCTTCTCCTTCCGCGAGGCGGAGCTGCGCGGCTACTTCCCCTCGAAGGTCGTCGACTACCTCCGCGACCATCCTCGCAAGTCGAAAGATGAAACGCCGCGGGGCGATCTTCGTCCGCTCCCCGAGCAGTGGGACTTGCCGGTCGTCGTGGCCGTGCGGATGAGTCTCAGCTTTCCGCTCCTCTTCAGCATGGTGCCGCTCTACGCCGTCGATCACACGCGCAAGACGCCGGCGTACGAGCGCTGCTGGTTCATCGACGGAGGTCTGAGCAGCAATTTCCCCTTGAGCATGTTCGACTCCCCCTTCCCCCGCTGGCCGACCTTCGGCATCAACCTCGGCGACTTCCATCCCGACTTTCCGAAGAGCTCCGAGGAGAAGGACAACGTCTGGATGGTCACGACGAAGGGCGGCGGCACGTCCGACCACTGGACGCGCGTCGACACCATCGCCGGCTACGCCGGGGCGATGCTCGACGCCATCCGCAACTGGCACGACAACACCCTCCTGGCCGTTCCCGGCTTCCGCGACCGCGTGGTCCTCGTGAAGCTGGCCAAGGACGAGGGCGGCCTCAATCTGGCCATGCCGCCGGAGCGGGTGAAGGCGCTGTCGATGCGCGGGCACTACGCCGGGCGCATGCTGCGCGACCGCTTCGGCGCCAACGGCGCGAGGTTCGGCGCGCTCGGCTGGAACGGGCACCGCTGGACGCGCTACAAGACGTCGATGGCGCTGCTGCAGAAAGCGATGCGCCGGATGCACAATGCCTTTCCGGCGAAGGACCCGGTCTATCCCGACTACAACGCGCTCGTGGCCCGCGACCGCGACGAGAATCCGGAGACCGGGCGGTGGTGGGAGCATCGCCCGCCCGCGGAGTACCGCGCCCTCACCGAGGACTTCCTCGACATGGCCAAGAAGGCGGCGGAAGGCGTGGACTTCGACAAGGAGGCGCCGCGGCCGAAGCCGGAGCTGCGCATCACCCCGAAGTTGTGAGTCCGAGCTCCTCGAGCACGTGCTTGGCGATGGCGGGGACGAGGGTGACGTCGTCGGCCGTGCCGCGGGTGAGGATGACGAGGATGAGCTTCTTCCCGTTCGGCAGCTCGATGTAGGCGGCGTCGTGGCGCACTTCGCTCGTCCAGCCGGCCTTCGAGAAGAGTCTTGCGGTCTGCGGCAGCGACGCGCCGATGAACTCCTTGACCTGGTTCTCGTCGGGGCGCGGCGGATTGAGCGGACGCTCCAGCAGCGCCAGCATGGCCGCGCTGGCGTCTTTCGAGACGGCGCGGCCGCGCACGATCCAGAGCAGGAGCGAGGCGAAGGCGTTGGCGCTGCTGCGGTTGCGGTCGACGCGGTTCTCCCCCATGACCTGCACGTCGCGGCCGAAGGGGCCGAAGCTCCACGGCTTGGCCATGGCGCTCATCTCGTAGCCCATCGGCTGCAGCCAATGATTCACCACGCGCCGCTTCTCGATGAATTTGTTGAGCGCGCGGCCTTCGAGCCACGGGCCGCTGCAGGTGTCGGAGATGGTGTCGACGATGAAGGCCGTGGCGTCGTTGTCCGACTGCACGATCATCTCCTTGAGGGCGCGGTCGACGTCCTTCTCCTTTTCCAGCTTCTGATGGAAGACCTCGGCCATGAAGTAGAGCTTGACGACGGAGGCGGGGTAGAAGGGAGCGTCGCCGTGGTAGTCGGCGCGGGCGAGGAGCGTGGGGCTCGTGACGTCGACGACGCTGAGCGCGAGGTTGTCGGCGGTCAGCTTCGGGAACTCCTTGAGCGTCGTCTCCGCGGCGTGGCGCAGCGCGGTCTCGATGCGCGGGTCCTTCGCCACCTCCTTGAACTCGCGGAAGTCGGCGCGGGCGGCGGCTGCGACGAGGAGGCAGAGCAGAAAAAGGCGAAGGCGCATGCGCGTCATTGTGACACTCGCTGCGTCGACATGACGGCGGGCTCGGGGGGCGCGATGCCGAGCGGCGTCGGCCAGCCGACAGCGGCGGCATGGCCGCCGCACTCCAGACGCGACGCGAAGTCGTTCGCCCACGCCTCGGCGTTCGTGGGGCGATCGGCCGGATTTTTTGCAAGCGCAGAGGCGAACAGTTCATCAGGCTCCACGCCGTCCGCCACCCGCCGCCCCATCAGCGCCTCGTACAGCACGGCCGCGAGCGCGTAGACGTCGGCGCGGACGTCGACCTCCTCACCGCGCAGTTGCTCCGGGGCCATGTACGCCGGGGTGCCGATGAACGTCCCGGTCTGCGTGACGTGGGGGTCGAAGCCGATCGGCTTGGTGATGCCGAAGTCGAGGAGCTTGACGCGGAAGCCCTCCTCCGCATCCATCAGATAGATGTTCTCGGGCTTGATGTCGCGGTGGATGAAGCCGGCGCGGTGCGCGGCACCGATGGCCGCGCCGAGCTGCCGCGCCAGCGCCGCCACCTGCCGCGGCGATCCGGGGCCGTGCCGCCGGAGCACCTGCCCGAGGTTCATGCCGCGGAGGAGCTCCATCACGAAGAAAAGCGTGCCGTCGTCGATGTCGCCGGAGTCGTAGACGGAGACGACGCCGGGGTGGTCGATGCGGGCCACCGCGCGCGCCTCCTGCTCGAAGCGGACGCGCATGGTCGGATCGTCGAAGTGCTCCGGCTTGATGAGCTTCACGGCCACGGCGCGGTCGAGCTTCTCGTCGTGGGCCTCGTAGAGCGCCGACATGCCGCCGCTCGACATCGTGCGCACGAAGCGGTAACGCCCGCGGATGCGGAACGGCAGGAGGCGCGGCGCGTCGAGGGCCCAGCCGTCGCTCAGGCAGCGCGCGGTGCGCTGGTCGTAGCAGCGGCCGCAGTTGGGGCAGATGTGGAGGATGTCGATGCCGCGGTCGAGCATCTCCTGGCGTCGGAGCTGGGCGCGGGCGTTCGCGGCGGAAAGCTCGGCGCGCATGGTGTCGTTGGCGGCCTTGATGGCCAGCTGCGTCTCGATGCGCGCGCCGACGACCGCGAAGTCGAGTGGCTTGACGACGTAGTCGTTCGCGCCGCCGCGTAGCGCCTCGACGACGTCGGCACGGTCGCCGCGCGCCGTGGCCATGATGACGGGCAGCTCGGCCAGCGCGTAGAGCTCGCGGATGCGGCGCAGCACGGCGAGGCCGTCGAGCCCCGGCATCATGATGTCGAGGAGGACGAGGTCGTACCGCCGCGCCTCCACCTCCCGCAGCGCCGCCGCCCCGTCCGCCGCCTCGGCCACGACATAGCCGCGCTCGGCCAGGCGCTCCACGGCGATCTGGCGATTCAGCTCGCTGTCGTCGACGACGAGAATGACTGGCATTGTGGCGTGGGGACAGGATACATAGTTCTTAGTTCTTGGTTGTTGTTCTTAGGTTCTTGGGTTCTTAAGTTCTTAAGTTTGTGGGCCCTCGTTTTGAACTAAGAACCAAGAACCAAGAACCTAAGAACCTAAGAACCTAAGAACCTAAGAACCCAAGAACATGACCACCGACCCCGCCACCACCGCCCTCATCCTCATCGACCTCCAGCGCGGCGTCGTCGCGCGCGACTGCATGCCGCATTCGTCCGCCGCCGTCGTGGCGAATGCGGCGAGGCTCGCGAAGCGCTTCCGCGAGCGCGGCGCGACGGTCGTGCTCGTCCACGTCGGGTTCTCCGACGACGACCGCGACCGCCTCAAGCCGGATGCAGACGAGGCGGTGCCGCCGCGCTCGGCCATGAGCGCGAATTTTTCGGAGCTCGTGCCGGAGCTCGATCGCGCGGCGTCCGACGTCGTGATCATGAAGCGGCAGTGGGGCGCGTTCTACGGCACCGCGCTCGACCTGCAGCTCCGCCGGCGCGGCATCCGCACGCTGGTGATGACCGGCATCTCCACGAACTTCGGCGTGGAGTCGACGGCGCGCGACGCCTACGAGCGCGGCTTCAACCTGCTGTTCGTCGAAGACGCGATGAGCGGGCTCTCGCCGGGCGCGCACGAGTTCGCGGTCAAGACGATCTTCCCGCGCATCGGCCGCGTGGTGACGACGGAGGCACTTCTATGAATCTCGGCGGCGATCTCCCGGTCAACCGGCTCGGATTCGGCGCGATGCGCATCACCGGCAAGGGCGTGTGGGGGCCGCCCGAGAATCCGGCCGAGGCGCGGCGGGTGCTGCGGCGGGCGGTGGAGCTGGGGATCAACCTCATCGACACGGCGGAGTCGTACGGTCCGCACGTCAGCGAAGAGCTCCTCGGCGAGACGCTGCATCCGTATCCGCCGGGGCTCGTCATCGCCACGAAGGGCGGCTTCGACCGCCCCGGGCCGGGCAAGTGGGTCGAGAACGCGCGGCCGGAACGGCTGCGCGAGGAGCTCGACGGGAGTCTGAAGCGTCTCAAGCTCGAGCGCATCGATCTCTATCAACTGCATCGCATCGATCCGAACGTGCCGGAGAAGGAGCAGTTCGACGCGCTCGCGGAGTTCCAGCGCGAGGGGAAAGTGCGGCACATCGGCTTGTCCGAGGTGGGCGTGGCGGAGATCAAGAGGGCGGCGAAGCACTTCAAGGTCGTGTCGGTGCAGAACCGCTACAACCTCGCCGATCGTGAGTGGGAGACGGTCGTCGATTACTGCGAAGCGAACGACATCGGATTCATCCCCTGGTATCCGCTGCAGGTCGGCAAGCTCGCGGACAAGGGCGGCGCGCTCGGGCGCATCGCCAAGAAGCACCACGCCACGCCGGCGCAGATCGCGCTGGCGTGGCTACTGAAGCGCTCGCCGGTGATGCTGCCGATTCCAGGGACGTCGCGGGTGAAACATCTGGAAGAGAACGCGTTGGCGGCGACGATCGAGTTGAGCGAGGAGGAGGTTGGGGAGATCGGGTGACGGGTAACAGATCACGGGTGACAGGTGATGTCTAAACCCATCACCTGTCACCTGTCACCTGTCACCAGTCACCCAACCTCCCCCGTGACCCAGCTCACGCTCCCCCGCCACAACTCCGTCAACAATTTGCACACTTGGTCGTCTGATCGGCATTCGAGAGGAGAACCCATGCGCCGTCTCGCCTTCCTGCTGTTCATGGCCGGAGGTGTATCCGCGCCGCTTTTCGCGCAGCCGTGTGCCACCGGGAACAACACAGCGCCGGTCGCGCAGTCGCCGTCGAACGTCAACCTGACGCCGAACACGACCGTCAACTTCTCCTGGACCGCCGCGTCGCCCGCGCCGAGCGGGTATGAAGTCATCGTCGACGGCAACGTCAACCCCCCCGAGTGCCTCACCCCGAACACCAGCTGCAGCGGCGCGGGCGTGGCCGCCGGCAAGCATCTGTGGGTCGTGCGGGCCATCTATGCGTCGTGCTACATCGAGTCGACCGTGAAGTCCTTCACCGCCGGCTGCCCCACCACCGCGCCGCAGCAGCAGTCGCCGTCGAACGGCGCGACGAACGTGAGCGTCCAGCCGACGCTGACGTGGAACGCCGTCGCCGACGCCGATCAATACGACATCTACCTCTCGAAGGTCGGCCAGGGCGGCTGCACCGGCACCGCCACGCCGGCCACGTCGGCCACCACCAGCTTCAACCCGCCGCCGCTCGCCGCCGGGACGACGTACGAGTGGAAGATCGTGGCCAAGCGCTCCGGCACGACCTGCAACGGCGTCCCTGCCGCGAGCTGCTTCACCTTCACCACCGCCGCCCCCGCGTGCAACGCCCCCGGCTCGTTCAACCTCATCTCCCCCGCCAACAACGACACCACGACCACCGCGCCGCTTCTCTCGTGGACGTCGGCCGACCGCGCCGACAAGTACGTCCTCCACATCGGCACGACCAATCCGCCGTCGAACGCGAACGATGTCATCCTCCCCGCCTCGCAGACGTCGTACCGCGCCAGTCTCGGCGCCGGCACGTACTTTTGGTCTGTCGACGCCTATCCATCGTGCAGCACGACGCTGAAGACGTCGTCGCCGGTCAACAGCTTCAAGGTCGTCTCCTGCCCCACCGCGGCGCCGTCGCTGGTCTCGCCGAGCTCCGGCTCCACGCTCACGAACGCCTCGGTTCTCTTCCAATGGGCGTCGGTCAACAACGCCACCGCGTACGACGTCGAGCTCTCCTCCGACGGCGGCGCGACGTTCTCCTCGATCGGCGTCGTCACCGGCAACACGCTCACGAAGTCGCTGGCGAACGGCGGCTACACCTGGTTCGTCCGCGCGGTCTTCGGCACGGTCTGCCCCTCCGTCGCTTCGGGGCAATCGTCGTTCAGCGTGAACGTGGCCACGTCGAACTGCCTCGCGCCGGCGCTCGTCACGCCGGCCAACGGCGCGACCAACATCGCCTCGCCGGTGGCCTTCGACTGGAACGACGTCAGCGGCGCGACGTCGTACCGCCTCTTCGCCGCGTTCAACAACGGATCGGCCACGCTCTTAGCCGTCACGACCGACTCGAAGTACGAGGGGAACGTGCCGGGCGGCAAGGTGGAGTGGTGGGTGGAGGCGTCGGGGCCGAGCTGTTCGTCGGCGTCGAATCACGCGACGTTCACCGCCGTCGACAGCAGCGGCTGCCCGTCCAATCCCGGCACGGCGTCGCTCATCGCGCCGGCGAATAACGCCAGCGTGGCCTCGCCGGTGACGTTCCAGTGGAGCGCCGTCGCCGGGGCGAACTCCTACCGCGTCCTGGCCACCGTCGGCTCCAGCACCACGACCTCGCGCGTCTCGCTCGGCACGTCGACGACGACGTCGCTCACCGTCTCGCTGCCGCAGGGAAGCGTGAACTGGCTGGTGGAGGCGCGCTTCGACAACTGCCCGTCGACGTTCTCCGCGGCGTCGTCGTTCACCGTCACCACCACGACGTCGTGCAACAACGCCGCGCCGCAGCTGCTCTCGCCGGCGAACGGCGCCACCGGCGTGGCCTCGCCCGTCGATTTCACATGGACCGAAGTCCCGGGCGCGACGAAGTACACGCTCTTCATCGGCACCGACGCGGCCGGCGAGACGACCGGCCACGAGCTCGAGCGCGTCGTCCCCGCCGGCACGTTCACCTGGTCCGTCGTCGCCTCGTTCCCCGGCTGCCCCGACGTGAAGTCGGCCGCGGCGACGTTCACCGTGCCGCCGTCGACGACGGCGAACAACTGCAACGGCGGCATCATCGTCTTCGTCAATCCCGCCGCGAACGCGAACGTGAGTTCGCCCGTGACGGTGCAGTGGTCGACGCTCAGCGGCGCGAGCTATTACCGCCTCTGGGCCTCGTACGCCGGCGGCCCGTACGCGCTCGTGGCCCGCACCAGCACCGACAACGCCTCGGTGAAATTGCCCGCCGGCGACATCACCCTGCGCGTCGAAGCGGTCTTCGGCACCTGCTCGGTCGTCTCCGCCGACCGCCGCATCACCGTGCTCGCCGCCGCGAACTGCGGCAACAACCAAGCGGTCACACTGAAGTCGCCGGCGCCGAACGCGACGCTGACGTCGACCGGCGTTGACTTCGAGTGGAATCCGACGCCCGGCGCGGCGCTCTACCGCGTCTGGGTGTCGTCGAACAACGAGCCCTTCGCAGACGTCGGCGTCTCGACCGACACGAAGCTCCACGCCGACATCGCGAACGGTCCGGGGGTCTGGTACGTCGAGACGTTCTTCGAAGGCTGCGCGCCGCTGCTCTCGGCGCGCTCCACGTTCACCGTCGCCACCAGCACGTCAAAGTGCAGCGGCGACGCGCCGATGGCTGTCTCCCCCGCCGACGGCGCGGTGAACGTGGCCTCGCCGGTGACGCTGGTTTGGAGCGCCGTGGCCAACGCCGACGAGTACCGCGTGTTCGCGTCGCTCAACGGCGGCGCGTTCGTGCTCATCGACAAAACGAGCGACACCTCGACGACCAAGGCGCTCCCGCCCGGGCAGATCTCCTGGGTGGTCGAAGCGGTCTCCGACGAATGCCCCGGCACGCGCTCGAACGTGGCCAAGTTCACGATCGCGCAGAGCCAGCACTGCCCCACCGCGCCGCCGCAGCTTCTCGGCCCGTCCGACGGCGCACAGAACGTGACGCCGCCGGTGCACCTCTCGTGGGAGCCGGTCAGCGGCGCGGTCCGCTACGTCGTCTTCGCCAGCCACAACGACGGCGCGGCGACCGCGATCGGCGAGACGACGGAGACGACGCTCGAGCACCTCTTCCCCCCCGGCAACATCGACTGGTTCGTCGTGGCGCTCTTCAACGGCTGCCCGCCGCTGGAGTCGAAGCACTTCTCGTTCAACATCGCCCCACCCGCCGGCTGCGACCGCACCGTCGCGCCGCTGCTGCAAAGCCCCCCCGACGGCGCCACGCCGATCGCCTCACCCGTGCACTTCGCCTGGACGCGCGTCCCGGGCGCGACGCAATACAAAGTCTTTGTCTCGCTCGACGGCTCGGGCCCGAGCGCCGTCGGCACCACGACCAGCGATCACCTCGACGTCGACATCCCCGCCGGCGTGGTGATCTGGTTCGTCGAGGGCGACTTCGTCGTCTGCCCGCCGGTCTTCTCGACGCCGGGGACGTTCGTCGTCCGCAAGTCGGCGCCGGCGTGCACGACGCCGCCGCGCCCGAGCGCGAAGACGCCGGCGCAAGTGGCCTCGGGAACGCCGTACAACGTCCGCTGGACGCCGGAGCCGAACGCCACGACGTTCGAGCTCCAGGAGTCGACCGCGGCCGACTTCTCCTCGCCCACGACGCAGCAGATCAGCGGGTTGTCGGCGCCGTTCCAGCACACCATCGTCTCCGCGCCGACGCGCTTCTACTACCGCGTCCGCGCGCTCTCCGACTGCGACGACTCCAAGAGCGCGTTCTCGCGCATCGTCTCCACGGTCGTCCTCCCGCCCACGGCGAACACGAACCGCCACACCTCGGCGGAAGTCGGCGTGACCGGCGGCATCGTGCAGAAGATCGTGCTGCCGGGGCAGAACCCGCCGGCGACGTTCACCGCGCGCGGCGACAAGCCGTACATCACAGTCGATCCGGCCAGCGGCACGATCGGCCCCGACGGGATCACGCTCACCGTGACCTTCGACCCCGCCGCGCTCGCCCTCGGCACGAATACCGGCACGGTGCTCGTCACCTACGGCACGTCGAGCAAGGGCGGCGCCGGCGCGAACGCGACGTCGGGCGGCAGCGTGCCGGTGTCCGTCAGCCTGGTCACGCCGGTGACGTCGGCCGGCAAGAACGGCCCGCTGCCGGAGTCGCTGATCGTCCCCGCCGTCGGCCACGCCGCCGGCGCGAACAACTCGCTCTTCGAGTCCGACCTCCGCATCGCCAACGTCTCCGCACAGTCGATGAAGTACCTCCTCAACTTCACGCTCAGCAACACCGACGGCACGTCCTCGGGGCAGTCGACGCAGATCCAGGTGGAGCCGGGAGCGACGATGGCGCTCGACGACATCCTGGCGAGCTTCTTCGGCATCGGCGCGGACGGCGGCGGCGCCACCGGAACGCTGGAGATCCGCCCGCTCACCACCTCGAGCTCGACGACGACGCTCGGCACGACGGCGAAGACCGCGATCCAAACCGTGGCCTCGAGCCGCACCTACAACACGACGCCCACCGGCACGTTCGGTCAGTTCATCCCCGCCATCGCCTATTCGCAATTCCTGGCCAAGGGCGGCGGCGTGCTGTCGCTGCAGCAGGTGGCCCAGTCGGCCGCCTACCGCACGAACTTCGGCGTCGTCGAAGCCTCGGGCGCGAAAGCCGACGTGCTCGTGCACGTTTTCGACAACAGCGGCGTCGAGGTGGCGGCGCCGATCCCGATCTCGCTGCAGCCGGGCGAGCACAAGCAGCTCAACGCCTTCCTCGCCGCGAACGGCATCACCCTCGAGGACGGACGGCTCGAAGTGGAAGTGACGTCGTCGACAGGCAAGGTGACGGCGTACGCCTCGACGGTCGACAACGTCACCAACGACCCGCTGCTCGTGCTGCCGGTGCTCAAAGGCTCGATCTCGTCGAGCCGCTACGTCGTCCCCGGCATCGCCGATCTCAATGGCGGCGGCGCGAGCTGGCGCAGCGACATGCGCCTCTTCAACGGCGGCGCGAACACGGTGAACGTGACGCTCGCCTACGTCGCCCAGCCGGGCAACACCGGCACGGACAAGACCGTGTCGTTCGAGCTGAAGCCGGGCGAGGTCCACGCCATCGACAACGCCATGCAGACGCTCTTCGGCCTGACGAACAGCGGCGGGTCGGTCGTGATCACGACCGATGCGGTCTCGAGCCTGGTGGCCACGGCGCGCACGTACAACCAGACCACGAGCGGCACCTACGGGCAGTTCATCCCCGGCGTCTCGCCGCAGGAGTCGGTCGGCATGGGCGACCGCACGCTGCAGATCCTGCAGCTGGAGTCGTCGACGCGTTTCCGCACGAACGTCGGCGTGACGGAGACGAGCGGCCAGGAGACGACGGTGCTGGTGACCGCGATTCCCTCCGACTCGAAGATCGCCGCCTCGGCCACCATCACCCTCGCCCCGAACGAGTTCCGCCAGTTCTCGCTCGACTCGTTTGGCCTCGGCACGCTCTACAACACACGCGTGACGGTGAAGGTGATCGGCGGCAGCGGCAAGGTGACGGCGTACGGGTCGGTGATCGACCAGCAGACGCAGGACCCGACGTATGTGTTAGCGCAGTAGGGCGCAGGGGGCGGGGCGCAGGTGGATTTACCTGCGTTCCGCTCCTACCTTGCGCACGCGTGCCTCGTTGCTGATCGACCATTCGAGCAGCCAAAGATCTCCATTCGGCGCATACGTCCCGCCGACGATCGACCACGGCAGGCGTGACTTCGCGATGATGGTGACGCGGCCGTCGGGCGCGACCCGCTTCACCTCCCCGTGGGCGTAATCCGCCACGCAGACGTTCCCGCGCGGATCGACCCACAACCCCATCAATAGATGATGCGCGCCGATGTCCGGCCGGAGAAATCGGGACGAGCTCAAATTACGAGCCACCGTCCGGATTGCGCCGTTCGGGGAAATCTTCACGAGGTCGACGGTATCAATCAAATACACCGTGCCGTCGGCCGCCGCCGTCATCCAGCGAATGTCGCGGAAGGGGCCGCGCGCCAGCACGGCCTTGTTCTTCATGATCGCGTGGTGCTCGCGGTCGGCCCAGTAGTGGTTGCCCGCCGCGTCGCGCACGAACGAGTAATCCGTCCGGAACTCGCGCTTCGGCCCATAAACCGTCTGCACGCGCCCGTCGGGCGAGCGGCGCCAGACGTAGTAGTCCCACCGGTTGATCGCCTCCCCCTCGTACCAGAGGTGCTCGCCGTAGAGATTCCCGGCGGCGTCGAGGTAGAGCTCGTGCGTGTGCACGCGCGGCACGACCACCGTCTTCTTCCCATCCGGCGACAGCCGCCACACCTGCTGCAGATCGCTGTAGTAGACGTTGCCGCCGCGGTCGACCACGATGCCGACGGGCGGGTGGGCGTACGCGGCCGTAGCCGCGAAGAGCAAAACGTATAATGCGCGCCGCATGGCAGAACAAGGATACGACCTCGTCATCATCGGCAGCGGTCCGGGCGGCTACGTCGCCGGCATCCGCGCCGGGCAGCTCGGGATGAAAGTGGCCGTCGTGGAGAAGGACCCGAACGTCGGCGGCACCTGTCTCCTGCGCGGCTGCATCCCCACCAAAGCCCTCCTGGAGAACGCCGACATCTGGCACAAGATCCAGAAGTCGAAAGAGTTCGGCATCACCGTCGGCGAGGCGAAGCTCGACTTCTCGGCCGTGCAGACGCGCAAGCAGGGCGTGGTCAACCAGAACGTCAAGGGCATCGAGTTCCTCTTCCGCAAGAACAAAGTCGAGCGCATCGCCGGCTTCGCCAAAGTGGTCAATCGGAACACCGTCGACGTCGAGGGCAAGCAGCTCACGACCAAGAACATCATCCTGGCCATGGGCTCCGTGCCGAAGGACCTGCCGCACATCAAGACCGACGGCAAGCGCATCATCAACTCCGACCACATCCTCGAGCTCACCGAGGTGCCGAAGTCGATGCTCGTCATCGGCGCGGGGGCGGTCGGGTGCGAGTTCGCCTCCATCTTCGCCCGCTTCGGGACGAAGGTGACGATCGTCGAGGTCATGCCGCTCTTGCTCCCGATCGAGGACGAGGAAGTGTCGAAGGAGTTCACGCGCGTCTTCAAGAAGCAGGGCATCGACGTCTACACCGACGCGAAAGTCCTCTCCTGCGAGGTCGGTGAGGGCAGCGTGAAGTCCGTGATCGAGACGAAGGGGAAGCAGCAGACCATCGAGACGGAGCTCGTCCTCTCCGCCACCGGCCGCCGCGCCGTCACCGAGAACTGCGGCCTGGAGAAGACGAAGGTCCAGCTCGAGCGGGGCATGGTCCAGGTCAATCCCTACATGCAGACCGCCGAGCCGGGGATCTACGCGATCGGCGACATCGTTCCCACGCCCGCCCTCGCGCACGTCGCCTCGGCCGAGGGGATCCTGGCGGTCGAGCACATGAAGGGAATGGACGTCCGGCCGCTGAACTACGACCACGTTCCGAACTGCACGTACACCGACCCCGAGGTGGCGTCGGTCGGGTTGACGGAAAAGAAGGCGAAGGAGCGCGGCTACGACGTCAAGACCGGCAAGTTCCCCTTCACCGCGAACTCGAAGGCGAAGATCCTCGGCGAGGCCGTCGGCTTCGTGAAGTACGTCTCTGACAAAAAGTACGACGAGGTCCTCGGCGTGCACATCGTCGGCCCGCGCGCGACGGAACTGATCGTCGAAGGCTGCGCGGCGCTGGAGCTCGAGGCCACGACGGAGTCGATCGCCAAGACCATCCATGCGCACCCGACGCTGTCGGAGGCGCTGATGGAAGCCGCCGAAGACGTCCTCGGACATTCGATTCACCAGTAAATGGAAGCGACGCAACAACTCGAGACGCACGGGCTCACCCGCGAGCAGCTCCTCGACATCGACTATTACCTGCGCCTCACGCGCACGCTCGAGGAGCGTCTGGTCAATCTCTTCCGCCAGTCCAAGGTCATCGGCGGTCTGTTCCGCTCCTTGGGACAGGAAGGGGAGTCCGTCGCGGCGGCGTACGCGCTGGACTACAAGCAGGGCGACGTCGTGCAGCCGCTGATCCGCAACATGGGCGCGATCCTCGTCGCCGGCGCGAAGCCGGCCGACATCATCAAGCAGTACATGGCCAAGGGCGACTCGCCCACGCGCGGCCGCGAGCTCAACATCCACTTCGGCCACCCCGCGCGCGACGGCTTCATCGGACAGATCTCCATGCTCGGCGACATGATCCCGGTCATGGCCGGCATCTCCCTCGCGGGGCGGATGCAGAAGAAATCGCTCGTGACGCTGGCGTTCATCGGCGACGGCGCGTCGTCGACCGGCGCGTTTTACGAGGGGATGAACTTCGCCGCCGTGCAGCGGCTGCCGATGGTGGTCTGCCTCGAGAACAACGGCTACGCCTATTCGACGCCCACGTCGCGCCAGACCGCGGCGCGCTCGCTGGCGGAGAAGGCCATGGCCTTCGGCTGCGCCAGCGACACGGTCGACGGCAACGACGTGCTGGCCACGTACGGGGCGGTGAAGCGCGCCGTCGAGCGCGCGCGGGCGGGTGGCGGGGTGACGCTGCTCGAAGTCGTCACGTTCCGCATGAAGGGCCACGCCGAGCACGACAACCAGTCGTACGTGCCGCCCGAGGTGCTCGAGGAGTGGAAGGCGAAGGACCCGGTGGCGCGGTACGAGAAGACGTTGATCGACGCCGGCGTCGCCGCTGATTTTTCGGAAATCCAGGAACGAGTGCGCCGCGAAGTCGACGAAGCGACCGACGAAGCGGAGCGCTCGCCGATGCCGCGCGGCGAGGAAGCGGCGCTGGGGTTGTATGCGGGAGATGGATATTGGGACACGTGTCATCCCGAGCGGAGCGAGGGACCCTCTGCCGCGGGGGGTTCCTCGCTCCGCTCGGAATGACACATGGCGACGACGATGGCTGAGACCAGCTACATCGAAGCGATCACGCAGGCCATGTCCGAGGAGATGGCCCGCGACGAGCGCGTCTTCCTCATGGGGGAAGACGTCGGCGTCTACGGCGGCGCGTTCAAAACGAGCGCGGGCCTCATCGACCGCTTCGGCCCCGAGCGCGTGATCGACACGCCCATCTCGGAGATCGCCATCGTCGGCGCCGCCTCGGGCGCCGCGCTCATGGGGATGCGTCCCATCGCGGAGATGCAGTTCATCGACTTCATCACCTGCGCGTACGACATCCTCGTCAACTTCACGGCCACGTCGCGCTACCGCGTCGGCAGCGCCTGCCCCATCGTCGTGCGCGGTCCCGCCGGCGCGGGGACGCACGGCGGGCCGTTCCACTCGCTGTCGCCCGAGGCCATGTTCATGAACCGGCCGGGGATCAAGATCGTGTCGCCGGGGACGGCGTACGACGCGAAGGGCCTGCTCAAGGCCGCGATTCGCGACGACGATCCGGTGCTCTACATCGAGAACAAGTACCTCTACCGGCGCGTCAAGGAGACGCTGCCCGAGGAGGACTACGTCGTGCCGATCGGGAAGGCCAACGTGCGGCGGAAGGGGAAGGACCTGACGATCGTGACGTGGGGAGCGATGATCTACGTCGCCGACGAAGCCGCCGACGCGCTGGCGAAGGACGGCGTGTCGGTGGAGATCGTCGACCTCCGCTCCATCATCCCGTTCGACGAAGAAGCGATCCTCGAGTCGGTGGCGAAGACCAACCGCGTCATCATCCTGCACGAGGCGCCGCTGACAGGCGGCGCGGGGGCGGAGTTCGCCGCGCGGATCGCGGAGAAAGCATTCGATTACCTCGATGCGCCGGTGAAGCGGATCGCGTCGCTCGACGTGCCGACGCCGTACTCGCCGCCGCTGGAGGCGTTTTATCTGCCGAACGCGGCGAAAGTGCTGGCCGCGGCGAGAGAGTTGCTTGCGTACTGAGGAGAGGGTGCAATGGCTACCGATGTCGTGATGCCGCAGATGGGCGAGTCGATCGCCGAAGGGACGATCGTCCGCTGGATCAAGAAGCCGGGTGACAAAGTCGAGCGCGATGAGCCGCTGCTCGAGATCTCGACCGACAAGGTCGACGCGGAGATCCCCGCTCCCGCCAGCGGGACGCTGACGGAAGTGCTCGCGCAGGAAGGGCAGACGGTGAGCGTGAACTCCGTGATCGCGCGCATCGACGGCGGAGGAGGCGCGACGGCCGCACCGCCGGCGCCGGCGAAGCCGGAGCCGGGGGAAAG
>JADMIO011113531.1_pt1 | contig 41074 bp, 29 predicted proteins | sample 8958161 | NCBI WGS metagenome assembly JADMIO01 (sample SAMN16585339, study PRJNA669376) | soil metagenome | isolation source: Crop rotation soil | place: USA: Cullars Rotation, Alabama | collected 2011
CGCGACTTCAAGTCACGTGAATTCCAAGCTTCGGATCCCACTGTGCTGGAAAGCCGATCTTTGCCCCGATACAAATGTGACTGGCAATTCATCGTTATTCCTTCGAAATCGTTTCGTCCAGGTTGAGCAGCGCCCGCGACACAACGGTGAACGCGGCGAACTGGGCCGGCGTGGCGCCTTTCGGCAGGTCCTTCGCCACCTCGCCGCTGCCCGTGGCCACTTCGCTCGGATTGATCCATCCATCCGCGATGCGCTTCCTCTGCTTTTCCAAAAGCGCCGTGAGCTCCTGCACCTCGTCCGGCTGCGGTGATCGCGCAAGCGTCCGCCGAAACGCGTAGGTGATCCGCTGCTCGTCGCTCTTGCCGCCTTCGGCCAGGGTTTTTCGAGCCAGAGCCTGGGCGCATTCCATAAAGATCGGCTCGTTTAACGCCACCAGCGCCTGGAGCGGCGAGTTTGAGCGCTGCCGCTTCACGCAGGCAGCGTCGGCGTTCGGCACATCAAATGTTTGAAGCGCCGGGTACGGAGTCGTCCGGCGGCGAAACGTATAGAGGCCCCGCCGATATTTCTCCGCTCCCTCTGCGTCCTTCCACGGGAATGGCGCGTAGCTTGCCGGCGGCAGGAAAAGAAACGATGGCGCGGGGGGCGTCACGGAAGGCCCGCCCAGCTTCGGATTCAAAAGGCCGCTCGCCGACAACGCGATATCGCGCACGATTTCGCCTTCCATGCGGAAGCGAGGTCCTCGCGCCAGCAGTCGATTGTACGGGTCGCGATCGTATTGCTCCTGCGACATGTTGGAGGATTGCCGGTAAGTGGACGATTTCACGATCAGCCGGTGCAGAGATTTGATCGACCACCCCTTTTCCATGAACTCGCACGCGAGCCAGTCGAGCAACTCGGGATGAGAAGGCTTCTGGCTTTGCATTCCGAAATCCTCGGGTGTCGCCACCAACCCAATCCCGAAATACGCCTGCCAGACCCGGTTCACGAACACGCGCGCGGTGGTGGGTGATTTCGGATCAACCAGCCATTTTGCCAAGGTCAGCCGCGAATCATCCGCATTCTTCGGCAAGGGATGCAGGAACGCTGGCGTGCCAGCCTTTACTACCTGCGCGGGCTTCAGCCAATCTCCGCGTCGTAAGAGATGCGTGGAACGCGAGTTTGATCGCGCAAGCAGCGTCAGCGAACTGGCCGGCTCGGGCCATGACTTGTAAAGCCCGCCGATCCTGTCGTTCTCCGCTTTGAACTCCGCTACAGTTGTCCGCCAATAGCTGAACATGGCCGCTTTGTCATTCGACGACCGTTTTTCCGCCGCCATAGCCAGGGCCTCGCGAATGCGCTTCGGCAACGGATCCGCTTTCAGGCCATTTGTGCCTGTCGTTACGCTAACGCGGAACCGCCCCAAATTGTTGTTCATGTGATCGTCGCTGTTCCATCCTCCATGGTTCTGGCCCAGCCCGATCCTCCAGTACGTTCCGTTCGTGAAACCCGCCGGCTTTTCCGCCACGAAGACCGCTTTGCGATCCTGGTTGCGGCGGCCCGCTCCAGCGTTGATGCCCCAGGCGGTCTCGCCCTTTCCATCAATCGCATATTTCACCGGCCCCGTGATCCGGTTCGTCGTGGCACGATCATCAAAATTTTTCTCCAGCGCTCGATCCGGTTGATCGTAATCGCTCGAGGCACTCGCCCATTTCACCTTCGCCTTGTTGGTGGGCGCCTTTGCGTCCATGGCCTCCACGACAAACTCGCTGAGGGCGCAGGTGCCATTAAAAGAGCGACCGGGACCGCCGAATGGCAGATTGGGATCCGTGAGCAATTCCAGCCGGAAGGCTGTCACACCGCTCAGGTTATTGGTCACACGGAAATACTGCGTGAATTTGGTCGGCGCATAGCCAGCCGCCAGCAGCGAGCCATCATCCTCATCCAAATACCGCTGAGATTTGTCTCCCTCCTGGTTGAGATTGGTCACCACAATCCATTCCGGCTGATTTCCTGAAACGGAACTCTCCCAGGCCGCCATCCGCTTCTCCCAATCGGGTGTCCGCTCCTTTAGCGATGATTCGATGCTCGCAATCTCATTGGTGAGCTCGCGCAGCTTTTTCTGTTGATCCAGCATGTAAACCGCGGGCCGCGCCTCATGGTCGTTATTAAGGTAAGCGAAGAGCTTGTAATATTCCTCGTGCGTGATGGGGTCGAATTTGTGCGTGTGACACTGGGCGCACTGAACGGTCAAGCCGAGCACGGCTTTGCCGAGCGCGTCCATGCGGTCAAACAAACCCTCCATGCGAAACTGCTCAGGATCAATCGCGCCTTCCATGTTGCACATGGAATTGCGCAGGAAGCCGGTCGCCACCACCTGATCCTGCGTCGCGTTCGGAAGCTCGTCTCCCGCAATCTGCTCCAGGATAAATTGGTTGTACGGCAGATCGCGATTGAACGCGCCGACCACGTAATCGCGGTAGGGCCAAATCTCGCGCGACATGTCCTTCTCATAGCCGTCGCTGTCGGCGTAACGCGCCGCGTCCAGCCAATGCCGTCCCCAACGCTCGCCGTAATGCGGCGAAGCCAGCAATTTTTCCACCACCTTGTCATAAGCGTCGCCGCTCTTGTCCGCCATGAACGCATCGACGTCTTCGATCGAAGGTGGAAGGCCGGTGAGGTCGAGAGACAAGCGCCGGATCAAGGTGGCTTTCGACGCTTCTTGCGAAGGCTTCAGCTTCTCCGCGTCGAGCCGGGCCAGAATGAATGGATCAACGGGCGTTTTCACCCATTCCTCGTTGGACGCTGCAGGCACGGCTGGTCGCACCGGGGTTTTGAATCCCCAATGGTTCTTTGGATCAGCCACGCTTGCGGTGTCGACGCCATCCGGCCAGACGGCGCCCTGATCGATCCATGCCCGCAGGATGCCAATTTGCTCCGCAGTCAGCGGCTCACCCTTGGCTGGCATGCGTGAATCCAGCCCCTTCAGTCCCGCGATCATCTGCACCATCAGGCTTTCTGCGCTCTTGCCAGCCCCCAGCGCCGGACCGGAGCTTCCGCCTTTCAGGGCAGCCGATTTGACGTCCCAGCGCAGCTCCCCTTTCTGCTTCTTCTCCCCGTGGCATTCGTAGCAGCGGGAGGAAAGAATAGGCTGAACGTCCTTTACGAAATCAATCTTGCGATCCGCCGGAGGCGGAAGCGGGGCAGCTGCGCGAGCCGAAAAAGCGCACAGCAAAAGCAATAGCGAAACGCGTCCCCTGTTCATGTGTTGTTCGGCCAGTAATAGGCCAGAAGCAATGACGGAGCAACGCAGGACTTTATTCTGGCGACAAAAGGTAAAAGCCCTGGACCGCGGCCAAAGCCGCATCCCAGCCGTGCCGATCGCGGATGCGCGTTAGACGATTGCCTGCCACGCCTGAAATGTGGCATGCTCCCCTTTACGTGACTCCGCATAGCCACCCCTGCTACTTCCGACGTTTCTGCCCGATTGCATATCAGCTCTTGGTGCTGTTGTTTTCGCTGTCTTTTGCCTTTGCGCAATCAGTCAAAGTCCAAAAAGCGGACGCGCCGGCCTGGGTAAGTCCCACCGAATGGAAAATGCCGGACGGACGCCAAACCGGCACGGGTGAAGGCGCTCGCTATTTGCTGTACGAAGATCAAAGGAATGGCGCGCTTCAAGAAAGCTACGAGCGTGTTGTGCTCCTGATGCAAAACGAGACGGGAGTGCAGGACTTCGGGAACCTTTCGTTCGAATTCAACCCCGCGTACCAGGATTTGATTATCCATTGCGTTCGCATTTTTCGAGATGGGCAAACGCTGGATCGCCTGGACCTTTCAAAAATTCGGACGATACAGCCGGAGCGGCAGCTGTACAATCACGTTGTCACAGGCCAGCAGAGCGCTTTGCTCTTCGTGGAAGGCCTGCGGGTGGGTGACGTGCTCGAGTATTCGCTGACCACGCGCGGCGCCAATCCAGCTCTCGCCGGGCATTTCTACGCGCGCTCCTTCGTCCAAAGCGCAGTGGGGTTGGACCGTCAACGAATCAAAATCTTCTCATCCGCCGGCAAACCGCTGAAGATTCGGCAGCATCTCACATCGGCGACACCGGTTTCGCAAACGAATGCCGGAACCATTGAATACCTGTGGGACTTCACAAACAGGACAGCACTGGTTCGCGAGGACTACACGCCAGCCTCCTATGAGCGCTATCCTTACATTGAGATTTGCGATTTCGAAAGCTGGAGCGATGTCGTTGATTGGGCTCTGCCGTTATATACGACGGCAGACATCAAGCCACCGCCGGAGCTGCAACGGTTGATTGACCAGTGGAGCGGCGCTCCCTCACGTGAAGAGCAGGCAAGGCTCGCGCTTCAGTTCGTTCAGGACGATTTGCGCTACACCGCAGTTTCGTTGGGATCGAGCTCTCATCGTCCGGCTGACCCGCTTGAGACGTTTGAGAAGCGGTACGGTGATTGCAAAGGCAAGGTTGCCTTGTCGTCGATGATCCTTAAGTCGATGAATTTCGACGCCTGCCCGGCTCTGGTGGATTCGAGCGCCCGAGGTGAGATCGCACGCCGGCTGCCTTCAATGCATGCTTTCGACCATGTGATTATAAAATTGAAGCTGGATGGCAAAACGCTCTGGCTGGATCCAACAATCAGCCATCAAGGCGGCAGGCTATGGAATCGCGGGGTGCCGTCCTACGCCAAAGCTCTTCCCATCAGCCCCGGCGTCGCCAAACTCGAAGACGTGCAGCCAACGCCGCTACCGGGACCGCTACAGCACGTGATGTCGTCGTTCCGCGTGGGCAAACCTGGTGAAGCCGTGGATCTCACCATCATCACCACGTACCGCGCCGCTGAGGCCGACTCAACGCGAGAGCGGTTCGCGCGGACGGACGCGGAGGAGATACAAAAAGAGTATCTGAATTATTACGCTCGCGCCTACCCCGGCATTCGGAGAATGGGTTCGCTGACCAAGCGGGATGATCGTGCATTGAACTCGCTGGAAGTAACGGAGCGTTATCGGATCACCAACTTCTGGAATCTCAATAAAACAAAGACAAAATGGGAGTGTGTGTTCCATGCGGATGCGCTGACAGGCTCTCTGACGGAACCAAGAACAGTTATCAGGCAAAGCCCGCTTTGGGTGCCTTTCCCGCTGCATCAGGAACAACAGATCACACTGCAGCTTCCAGAAGCCGGATGGGAATCCCTGAGGAGACTCAATCCGTCGAGCATCCGGCGTTTTCATTTCGATTGCACCGGAAGCTCACGGGCTCGACCGCCCGTTATCATTTCAGCCTGCACACAAAGCAGCCTTCAGTGCCTGCCGATGAAGTCACGGGCTACCTGGAAAAATTGCACAAAGTGGAGGATCTGCTGAGCCACAGCCTGGAGCAGGCAGTGCCAGGCTCCACGCCGTCCGCCGCACGAATTAATTGGTTGATGGCAACGCTTTGCGCGCTGGCCATGGCAGGCAGCGCGGCAGGATGCATTTGGCTTTGGCGGCTGGCTCAAAGGCCGGTGCAACTGCCCCCGCTCTCTCCGGAAGACCAGAGCTACACCGGATTAGGAGGGTGGCTTGTGCTGGTTGGAATTTCGCTAAGCATCAGCCCATTGCTACAGGTGGGATTTCTCGCCTCCAATTGGGAATCTTACTCTTCTGCTGATGTGTGGCAAATGGTTGCGATGCCCAATGGAGGGAAGTATCACCCACTTTATGGCCCTCTATTAATGTTCGAATTGCTGACCAACGTTCTTTTCCTAGGCGTCAATATTCTCCTGCTTTTTCTGTTCTTCGGAAAACGCCATTTTTTCTGCCGCGTCTACGTCACCTATTTGGTCGCGCATGCGGTGTTTCTCTGGATCGATGATACTGCGGGCAAGTTCATTCCCTCACTGGAGGATAAAGCTTCAATCCCAGGCAAGGAAGCAATCCGAGCGACGTTTCACGCCGTGATTTGGGGTTCTTACATTGCGAGTTCAAAACGCGTGAGAGCGACATTTCGCGAAAAGCGGCCCCTTGCCATGCCACCGCCCCTGGAACTTGACGCGAGAGGTGGAATTCCTATCCCGGGCGATGGCAGCGTGGGTGACAGCGTTGCGTGATGCGAAGTGCGCTCTCTCGATCGGCCGCTGGTTTTGATTCATCGAGGCCCAGGAATTCCACCGTTCCATTCCCGCGGATCGCTCGGAGATCGGTGTCTACCCTCCGATTCCTCGCTTCATCGCGTTTCGCTCAACGCCTTCTTCGCATGCTCTCCCCAGTAAGACGTGGGCGTGTAGGTCCAATCCTTGATCAGGCAGGGCGAGGCGCCGGGATGAAAACACCATGCCGTCCAGTTCAACTCGTGCTGCTGGATGTAGGCCAGCACCCTGGGCGCCCACGTGCTCGGGTCTTCGTTATTTCCTTTCGGCTCGCACCCGACTTCTCCCACCAGCACCGCGTAGTTCGTCGTGGCCACCGTCACATGCTTGTCCCAACTCCCTTTCCACGGATAGATGTGCGTGGCGTAGACCACGCCGTTCCCAACATCGTCTTTTAGCGCGTGGCCATTCACGACGCCGGACAGGTCATAAGCCCAATCGAGGCCGCCGGCGACCACCACGTTCTTCGCTCCTTTGCCGCGGCAGACGTCGAGCAGCTTTTGCATTCCCGGTGTGTGATATGTGAGCGGCCCGCTCTTGCTCTTTTCCGTCACGGTGCCGCCATTCTGCCAGACCTCCCAGGAAACATCGTGCGGCTCATTGTAGAGGTCTAAGGCGACTGCGGGATCGTCTGCGTACTCGGCGGAGACGCTTTCCCAGAAGGCAACGCTGTTGTCATCGGGCATGTAATGCTGGCCAATGTGCTTGCCCCACTCGCCCGCGTTCGACCAGTGGAGGTCGAGCAACACATACGCGTTTTTGCTCGAGGCCAACTGCACCGCATCGCGAACGATCTTTCGGTAATTGGCCCCATCGTCCTTTTGGTCCGACCCGCGGCCTATCCAGCGATCCTGCGACAGCGGGAGCCGGATGCAATTGCAGTTCCAGTTCTCGGTCACCTCCTTCACAGACTTCAGCACATTCTCACCACGGCCGGACCATTCGAGGCTCGCGATGTTCACGCCATGCCAGCGCACTGTCTTGTTCTCCGAGGTGAGCAGCCGATTGCCTTTCACATGCAATTCTGGCGGAGCGGCGATGGCAATGGAGGCAACGCTGACGGCGATAACGAACGCAAGGGGTCGCGAGTTCATCTGGCGCATGACAACCTACTTTGTTGTGGTTGCAAAGGTCGAATTGGAAGGAGGAAACGCGGAGCCATCGCAAAGTTTTGGAAACTCACGCCCGCTTCGCTCAAGTCGCAAAGGGAAAACGAAATACAAGTATGAGTCAAACGGTGTCCGGGAGTGCCAACCTTGAGCCGGTGTTGCGATGGCGCGACACGATCCGGAGTGTTTGAATTGTGCTTGTTCCAAGAGACGGCCTAGCCGACTTGGGGTCGGTTTTTGTTCGGCCTCGTTCAATTATCAATTGCGACAAAGGCTGCAATGGGCTAAGCATGTCGCTCCTCGAGCGTGGAAGGGTGGCTGAGTGGTTGAAGGCACCTGACTCGAAATCAGGCGTGCGGGTAACCGTACCGTGGGTTCAAATCCCACCCCTTCCGCCAAAATTTCCAACGATTTGCGCGTGGCCGTTCGCGAAACGTTTCTGCAAGCCTCGAAGCCACTCGCTTCTGCTTGCGCATTTCTATAAGAGTGCAGCGGAACAGAAAGAACACCACTTTGAAGCTTGTCACGGGAGACAATCACACGGCAGAGCCGCGGAAACGTTCCCTCTTTCTCGAACATAAGCGAACAAAGACTGAATGTTCGATGGCCATCCCCTAACGAAAACAGCATCGAGAGGACGCTAACTGGCGCATCAAAACGCGCAACGCGCGATCAGATGGAACGAGAAGTTGAACTGCGGCAAGGGATGTTAAGCAGGACTGTTGTAAGTGATCTGAACTATCTCATAGTTGGCGCAGCCGGCAATCCATGCTGGGCATTTTCGTGCTACGGCCGCAAAGTGGAGCAAGCCGTTGCCCTTCGTCGAAGCGGCAAACAATTGGCCATCGTTCACGAGAACGATTTCTGGGATGCCGTTGCAGACACTCCTTGGAAATGAGGGCGCGAGGACGTCTTGGGACGGGCCTCTCATGAAGCGGCTTCTTGATCGATAAACCTTTCGCGGATCGGGCTCGCGCTTGCCACTCCCTCCGCTTTTGAATCTGGTGATCCCATAGTTCTTTTAGCTCGCAGACAATCGGTGTTGCGGGTTATGTGACTGATCGTCTTCAGGCGGAGGCCGACTCCAAAACTCGTTTCGGTGAGCCGGTTATTGAAGATAGAAGAAGGATATTCAATATGCGCGTTTACCTGCGGGTTATATTTGCCGTCCTCTGCTGTTTGACGGGGACGGCATTCTCCACGAAGGGGCAGAGCACTGTTTTCACTTATCAGGGACGGTTGAGCGATGGTGAAAGGCCGGTGAGCGGGGTGTTTGATTTCACCTTTACGCTGCATGACGACCCGACCAATTCCGCTACGATTGGAGACTACATCCTGCTGGCGGCTGTGCCGGTGACGAATGGCGTGTTTACGGTGAGGTTAAACGAGAATGCCGAATTTCACGGGAACCCGTTTAATGGCGCGCCTCGCTGGCTGGAGATCGGCGTGCGGAGCAACGGTCTGCTGGGAAACTTCACCGTGTTGAAGCCGCGGCAATCTTTGGACCCGACGCCTTACGCGGCATTTGCGTTGAATGCGGGGAGCGCGATCACGGTGGCGGACGGCGCGATCACGACCGCCAAGCTCGCGGCCGGAGCGGTGACGGCAGACAAGATTGCTCCCGCGAGCATTACTTCAATCCAACTGGCGCCCGGCGCCGCGGCGGCGAATTTGGGCACCAACATTCCTGGCAGCGGCATTCCATCAAGCGGCATCGTCTTGAGTGAGACTGAAATGAATCTTGCTCTGACTAATGCGGGATTCGTTCCGATCAGCCAATTTCTCGGCGGCACCGGAGAAGTCTGGCAGACATTGTCCCCGGGCCCGCCCGCATCAGGCGCGCTTGATCCGGGAAGGTTCAATCACAAGGCGGTTTGGACGGGAACCGAAATGATTTTCATCGGCGGCACACCGGACAGCGCGGGTCTTCGCTACAATCCCACCGGCAATGCATGGACTGTCATGAACAAATCGAACGCGCCAGCCGTGGGCGAGGATGTGCACGCGTGCTGGAGCGGCACGCAACTGATTGTTTGGGACGCATACCATCGCGTGGGCGGGCGCTACACACCCAGCACAGATTCGTGGACGCTGATGAGCGACACCAATGCGCCTAGCGCCCGCGCGGAATCGTCGGCGGCATTCGCGAATGGTTATCTCGTCGTGTGGGGAGGCTCCGAGGCCGAGCTTCAGCCTCAATTGCTCAATACAGGCGGACGCTATAACCCCGCGAACAACACCTGGACGACGATGGCCCTGGCCAACGCGCCGTCCGCGCGCGCGGGGGCGACGGCAACAGCCATCGGAAGTGACATTATTGTTTACGGAGGCAAGGAAAGAACCATCTACACGGGCACGAACCTTTACGGCCAGGTCTCTACCGCTCCAGGCTTTGCGGAGTTGAAAAGCGGGAGCCGCTATAATCCGGCAGCGAATACATGGACAGACATCGCGGATGCGCCACAAGGACGCTACGCTCACACAGCGACATGGTCCGGCACTTACCTGCTGGTATGGGGAGGAATTGATTTTGGTTACACCCCGCCGATAAACGGCCTATCCGAGGTGCTCGACCAGGATCCGATCTTATCCGGCGTGAGATACAACCCTGCTACGGATAGCTGGACGCCAATGTCCACCAATGGCCAACCCATTGTAGCAAAGGGTCATACGGCTGCATGGAGCAGCACGGGCAGCCTGATGATCTGGGGAGGTGCGCGCACGCGTGTCGATTGCTATTATTCAAGTTGTTATCTCACCGAGACGCCGACCAACGTCGGCGCGCGTTACGTGCAAGCCAGCGACACGTGGTTGCCCATTGCAGCGACGTCGGCCGAAAGCCGACTCGATCATTCCGCGATCTGGACAGGGTCGCAGATGATCATTTGGGGCGGGCGCACGGGTGATGACGAAGCTTTCAGCGATGGCATGCGTTACAACCTGGCGGCTAATACCTGGTCAACCATGTCGAGTCCGCCAGCCAGCGGCGAGCCGAGCGAGCGCCAGCGCGCGACCGCGATCTGGGCCGGAGACGCGCTCATTGTCTGGGGTGGTTCGGCTGAGAATGTGCCCTTGCGTTCGGGCGGAATTTTTCGGCGGGCGACGGGTTGGACAAACACACCGCTTCCAGGCGCGCCTTCCGCCCGCTTTGGACACACAGCGGTTTGGACGGGAACGGAAATGTTGGTTTGGGGCGGACTCGGCGGGCTTGGCAGCGTGCCGGTGAACACAGGAGCGCGATTGAATGTTTCCTCCAATCGCTGGTTTCCCATCAACACAGTCGGAGCGCCTAGAGCGCGCGCGTATCACACCGCCGTTTGGACCGGAACCGAGATGATCGTTTATGGAGGCTACGACTTCACAAACCTGTTCGCTCCGAACTTCCTTAGCACCATGGGCCGTTACGATCCGGTGACCGACACGTGGTCAACGAACATCACCTCCTTCGGAGCGGGACGCGCCGCAGCCACGGCGATTTGGACCGGCACCGAAATGATCACGTGGGGCGGCTACAGTTCTGCGGGACTATTCTCTCCCATCACCTACTACAACAGCGGTGGCCGATACGATCCGGCATCCAATCTTTGGGTCAATCTTCCTGCTTCCGGGCTTTCCGGCCGCAACAATCACACGGCGGTCTGGAGCGGCATGCACATGCTCATTTGGGGCGGGCGCGGCGCTAGCGGTCCTACGAACACAGGGGCCATCTATCATCCCGCGTTGAACACCTGGGCTGCCATCAACCCGACCAACGCGCCACCCTCGCGGTTTAATCACACCGCGGTCTGGGCTGATTCTGTTGGGCAAATGATTGTCTTTGGCGGTGATAACAACACAGTCGCTTACGCGAGCACGCCTTTTTACGATCCGCTCACAGGCCGCTGGACTGCTATGACCAATGCGGTGGCAATGCCCAGTGGCCGCACGCTGCACACTGCGACATGGACTGGCACTGAAATGATCGTGTTTAATGGCGCCAGCGCCGCCGAAGTGGAGACAAGCACTGGCGCCGCATTTCGCCCGCGAAGGAATTATTGGCTTTACCGGAAACCGTAAACCCAGAAACCGATTAAACCTTTACTTACGTCGCGCTGGGTTGTTGCGAACTTTCACCGGCTCAATGCACAATTCGCTCCGCTCGCTTTTCGCAGCTGCCGATCAACGCCACCAGCGGTACCACGGGAATTTGCTATCGAATCTGTGTTTGCAGGATTGTTCGGTATCGAGGAGGAACGCCTGGTAATCGCCGGAGGGACTTTCGAGCGTGCCGATGATCCAACGTCCGTCACCGCTAATTCCGGAGGCATAGGCGATGCGCCAGCCCCAGGGAAGGGAAGATTTATAAACTTCATTCAGATCCCGCGCACCATCTTCAGCCGTCCAAAGCACGCCGACGGAACGACCGGCAGTGTTCGCGGCGCTACCGACGGCCATGCTTCCATCTTCCGATTGGTCGAAGAGTCGGAGGTTGGGATAACGGGTGAGCGGAGCAATCCATTCGATCCCGGAATCCTCGTCCCAGCGAAATGTGCGGGGGTTCCAGTTCTCATCAAACGCAAAGCCCAGAATGGTGCCGCCATCCGGGGTTATTGAAACGGCCATGGTGCTGGCATCGAGATCCAAGAGCAGCTCCGGCTCGCCCTTTTCGACCCAGCGACAGGCTGAGTACTTAAAACCGCTGGCCGTCGAAAGCAGGGCTCCGACAATGACGCTGCCGTCGTAGCTGGCCGCCATGGAGGTGCCATCCTCAGGCGCGCTGAGACGTTCCACGCCACCAGCGGCAGACCAGAAAAGCGGTAGCCGGTGGGAATTAAATCGGTCCAGAGTCTCGAATTCGCCTACCGCGACTTGACCGTCACCGGAAAGGCCGACAGCGGCCACGACGAGATTGGTATCGGGAGTGAGGTCAATGGGGCCGGTTTCCTTTGTCCAACGATAGGACCGGGGAACGGCGGCTTCATTATAGGTAAACCCCACAACGGCAGAGCCATCCGAAGAAACAGCCACGGCGCTAGACTCTTGCGGCAGATCCATGACGATCTCTCTGGCGCGAAACGGCCAGGTCTGTCGGAACGAACGAAATTGGAGGCCGTTATCTGGCATTACGGACTGCCCCACAATGACGCTGCCATCCTCGGAGATATCGATAGGCGATGAATAAAGACTGCCGCGGATTGGGTAAAGGACATGCAAAATGGGCCGCGCTAGCACCGCCTGCGTAGAGCAAAGGGCGATAGCAAGCGTTGTCGTCCAACCGCAGATCCGGGAGATCATGGCCGGATTATAGGGGTTTGCGATGGAAAGAGCCATGGAAAAAGAGGTTGATTGGAGAGGGGCCCAGAGGGCGGAGGGGAAAAGGAGAAGAGGTGAAGAGGCGCGTTAAAGAGGGCCACAAGGTCCAGTCAGAACATGGGTAACGAGCGGTATGATTGGTGACGGGGCTGCGCGGGTCTGCCAATATGCTTCCCATGTCCCTGCTCGTTGTCGAATACGATGCCGTACGCAGCGGTTTCATGCTGCAGGTGGATGGATTCGAGCGCTCGGCCGAGAGCCGCCGGTCGATTCTGCGGAGCGACATCACTGTTCATTTAACTTCCGCGGGTAAATTTGCAGCGCTGGAGTCAAATTACGCTCTGCCGTTGCGCCGAGTACAATGCAGCGAGGATGGCAATCCTGGGTGTCCACATACAGGCACCACCCAGTGGCAGGCGGGCGACCCGCGACCTCAAACCCCCAAGGAATTGGCTGCCGTGAATTCGCCGTGGCGCGACATGCCTGTAGAAGGCAATGAGTGGCGGCGGGGACTCTTCCTGCTGCGCCAACAACCGAGCCAGTTTTCGCTTTGGTTCGTTGGCACTGATGAAATCGCCCCGCGTATAAACTGGATTCGGGAAGATCTGCCCGAATTTGGACTCACACTCTGGTTTTCCCAACGACACATCGTAAAGCAGCGCCGCAATGGCAACCTCGAGCTGCCGCTTCTGGCCGGTCTCGCGCTGGACTTCGCAGCTACGGAAAAGAGCTATCCCATCACCAGGGCACGTTTGACTCCGATGGATTTCAAGTGACAAAGAAACCTCGCGTCTGACTCACCCATGAAGACGCAAAGTCACAGCGCGGCTCTTTGAAGGGCACTATTCAAGGAGGCGCCCCGAGATCATAGCCCAAAAAAAATCGTCCCTGAGCATCGATGGGTTTGTCCTGCGGTTTTGCCCTCCCTTTTTGATGGTGAGCCGCGATGCGTCCGCATAGTTTGAGCGCGCGTGACTCGCGATTGGGGATGATTTCGCGCGGACGATAATGCCAGTGCTTTTCTCCACCAATCGAGTGCTGCGAACAGATTCCAGCGATCAAGGCGGACTAATTATGAGAACACCTCGCAAATCATTATTCATCGCGACTCTGATCCTTGCGGTCCTTCATCTATCAATGAAGTTCGCGGTGGCCCAGGGCAGTGTCGTTACTTACCAGGGCCGCTTGGATAGCGGCGGAATTCCCTACACGGGCAATGCGGAGTTCCAGGCGACACTTTGGGATGCGTCCAGCGGCGGGTCTCAAGTCGGAACGAACACTCCGGGGGTAGCAAATGTAACTGTAACCAATGGGCTTTTCGTGCTGCCTTTGGATTTCGGAACAGAGGCGTTCGCTGGCGGATCGGGGCGATGGCTGCAATTGGACGCGCGCACGACTGCAGGCGCCTTTGCAACCCTTTTGCCGCGACAGAAGCTGACCGCTACACCATACGCGCTTGCAGCGGGAAATCTCACGGGCCCCCTGCCTGCCAGCCAAATCACCGGCGTCCTGGGCGGCACCAATTTGAACGGCATTTATCCAAGCGCAGTCACCTTTAATAACCCTGCGAATAGCTTCAGCGGCGTTGGCGCCGGCTTAACTGCTCTCAACGCGAATGAATTATCGGGCGGCACCGTACCGGATGCGCGGTTGGCTGCAAACCTGGCGCGAACCAATCAGGTATGGCTGCTGGGCGGGAACGCCGGAGCGCAGGCAGGACAGTTCATTGGCACCTCGGACAATCGTCCATTGGAACTCAAGGTCAACAATGTGCGGGCATTGCGGATGGAAGACAACGGAGATGGAAGCGAAGCAGATGGCATACGCAATGGCGCGCCGAACGTTATTGCCGGGTCGCCCACGAACTTTGTCGCCGCGGGCGTTGTAGGGGCAACCATCAGCGGGGGCGGCGCGACCAATTATTACGGAAGCCAGTGGCCAAACATCGTGCGGGCGGACTATTCGGTTGTTGCGGGAGGACTGTATAATCGGGTGGAGAGCAATTCCATGAGCGCTTCCATTAGCGGAGGACAGTTTCATCAAATTCTCGCCAACTCATCCTCCAGCGCGATTGGTGGAGGGAACCAGAACAGCATCGGAGCCGGCTCCCAGTCGAGCACGATCGCGGGCGGAGAATCCAATGACATTCGAAGCAATGCCCCGCTCAGCACGATCAGCGGTGGATTCAACAACACCGTCAATGGGTCGTTTTCGACGATTGGCGGCGGCCGGGAAAACAATACCGGCAACAACGCTTTCTCGGCCTCAATCGGCGGCGGCGATGACAACAACATTGCGGGAGACGCCTCTTTTGCGACGATTGCGGGCGGGCATATCAATGATATCGGCGTTTTTGCAGCGGCGAGCGTTATCAGCGGCGGGGAGGATAACAACATCGGCCTCAATTCCGAGGGGACGACGATCGCGGGCGGCAGATTCAACGACATTGGCTCAAATTCAATCTACAGCGTTATCACGGGCGGACAGGACAACAACATCGGCGCCGCGACAGGTTACTCGTTCATTGCGGGCGGTGTTCGCAATAACATTGGAACGGGCTCTTCGTACGCGATGGTGGCCGGAGGCCAGGATAACAACGTAGCGCCGGACTCATCTTATGCAGCGATCGGCGGTGGATGGCTGAACGCCATCGGAACCAATTCGCCGGGATGCACAGTGGGTGGCGGAGATGACAACAAAATCGGAGCGAACTCCAGGAATGCGTCGATCGCGGGCGGCGCGCACAACGGCATCAGCGACAATGCGGCATTTGCCGCAATCAGCGGTGGAACAGTGAACAGCATCGCGCAGAGCTCGCCGGCCGCAACGATCGGTGGAGGTTCTCTCCACCGAATTGGGACCAACTCGGCCTACGGCACCATTGGGGGCGGCTATTGGAACTTGATCTCGTCCAATTCGGAAGCGGCAACGATTTCGGGCGGGAGCCAGAATGTGATCGGAAACAGCGCAACCTACAGCGCGATCGGTGGCGGTGAGTTCAACAACGTTGCTGACGGCTCGCGATATAGCGTCATTGCCGGCGGCTTTTACAATACGAACGCCCCCAACTCACTCTTCGCGACGATCCCCGGCGGCCGATACAACTTTGCCACAAGCAATGCATTTGCGGCGGGATCTTTCGCGAGAGCCGCGCATTCGGGGACCTTTGTTTGGGCCGATGCGACAGATCTTCCATTAACTTCAACGAACGCAAACTCAATCACCCTGCGCGCCAGCGGCGGGTATCGCCTCTTTAGCGGCTTGAATGTGGGAGCCTATCTAGCTCCCAACAGCTCTTCCTGGGCTGTGATCTCAGATCGGAATGCGAAGAAGGATTTTACGGCCGTGAACAGCATTGCGGTGCTGGAGAAGCTTGCTTCCATGCCCATCACGAAATGGCATTATAAATGGGAATCCACAGATTCAACACCGAACATCGGGCCAATGGCGCAGGACTTCAAAGCCGCGTTTTATCCTGGTCGCGATGACAAAAGCATCACTACCCAGGAAGCGGATGGGGTGGCGCTGGCGGCGATTCAGGGATTGAACCGAAAACTCACCGAAGAATTGAAGCGACGCGATATTGAGAACACTGCCCTAAAGGCGCGTTTGGAAAAGATCGAAGCGCTTCTAGCGCGCGTCAACACGGCTGCGGATTAGCGCCTAAAACATTCACTGCGACAAGCGCGCTCGAAAAAAGCGAACAGAGTTGGTCGCGGGGACCGAAATGGGAAAAGAGTTGCCGATCAGCATGTTGGTGACAAGGGGAGTCCAACTCCCCAATTCGACGGACTGATCCACGACGTAAGCATGGTTGGTCACGCCATGCACATGGAAACGAAACATTCCTGCGCTAGTTGAACCCGCTTCGAACGACAGAAGAGGTTTAGCCGTCAATGCGTCAGGAGCGAGCTGAGTAATTGCTTTGGTAAAGTTCGGGTAGATCTCTGCGGCAATGAATCCGCCGGTTTGGGTGGCCGCATAAACGTGCGTGAAATTGGTGTATGGCCGCGTCCAGACAATGTTCGTGCCGTTATAGCGAACGACCGCGGACTGCGTCCGGTTGTATCCGACCGCTCCGCCATCCGCTGTGGTGGAACCCGACAAGGTCGCAGAAAGTGTTCCGGTCGGTGATATCGTCTGCATTCCGATATAGTTCCCGTTTGAATCGAGCGTCAGAATCGAGTTCAGGAAGCTAACCAGCAACCGGCCGTTCTCGAGCAACCGCAAATTCAGTCCGAAATCGTTGCCCGCCTGCGTGTACTCCCACAATTTGTTTCCATTGGCATCCACTCGAAAGATCCATGTCCCCGTAAACCCATTGGTTTTGTTGCCGCTGGCACCGGAAGATGAACTGCCCATCACCACGCACCCGCCGTCCGGCATCAATTCCAACGCAATGGGGCCATCCGAGCCGGTTCCTCCAAAACTTCGATCCCAAATGACATTTCCCGAAGGATCCAGCCGCACGAGCCAGATGTCGTCGCCGCCATAATGGGGAGCCGTTTTGTTGCCACTGATATCGCTGTCACTTCCGGCAAGCAGAAGGAATCCTCCGTCCTTAGTCTCGCGCAGCGCAGTGACATACTCGTAGCCAGTTCCGCCATACGTTTTGTCCCATATTTTGGAGCCATCGCGGTCAAACCGCAGAAGCCAGCAGTCCTCGGCGCCAATGACCCCATTGGTGCGCGAAACCGGACAGCCAAGGTTGACCGATTGGCTGGCACCGACAGTCAGCCCGACAAGCGCTCCCAAATCGCTCGCAGCTGCGATCGAGGCCTCTTCCATCGATGAGGACCATTCATCGCGAAAGCATCTTTCCCAAAGGACCTGGCCGCTTCCCCCAATCCTCACACAAACCGGAAGGGTTTCGTCGTCTTCGCGAGAGAAAAGCAGATAAGCGCCGCCGTCCGCCACCGATGAAACGCCTCCGATGTCGTAACCAGCTGGAAAAAGAGCAACCCACTGCTGATACGGGGCCTGGATGGCGGACCGAGCCCCCATCGCGAGCAAGAGAAACGCTGCCACGGAGAGAAGATGCATGATTGAGTGATGAGCCTGCCAATCGGGCCGGGAATTGCAAACCCAATGGAAGAATGAAGCCTAATCGAGCTATTCCCCAAACCCCGCAAGCATCTCGCGAATCCAATCGCTCCTGGACCACTGCAAAACCGATTTGCCGTTTTGATCCTTTGTTTCCGGGCTCACGCCTTTATCAAGGAATGCCTGAATGATCTGCCGTTGAGCGCATTTCATGGATTCGGCGCCTGTGCCGCCGCGGCCGGTGTTTTGAACCGCGAGATGGAATGGAGTGGATCCAGGTTTGTTCCTCAGGGTTGGATCGGCCCCTGCTTCGAGCAGGCATTCCACAGCTTCAGCGCAGCGCGTACGGACGGCGCGATGGAGCGGCGTGGCGCCGTTCTTGTCCGGAGCGTGAATATCGGCTCCAGACTCGAGGAGAAGACCAATCATTGCGACCTGGCGTTTGGGGTTCCACGCCTCGCTGTCCGGATGGCCGTCCGCCGCGTAGTGCAATGGCTGGCTGCGGCGATGGTTTCCTGTTGCGCTGGCATCCGCTCCCGACTGCAACAGGAGTTTGGCGATTTCAACCCGGTAAGCGGAAGCGGCCGCGTGCAGCGGAGTGTCGCCAGCGTAGAGCCAATGGACGATCTTCGACTCGAATCGGGCCTTTGAGATGGAGCATGCGACAAGCGAAGGGTCCTTCCGGAGCAATGCGCTCGCAGTTTTTCGCTCATCGCTTAGAATGGCGGCAATCAAGGATTCAGGTGAGCCTGGCATGCGAGTTTTCTGCGACCGCGATTGCGTTTGGTCAAGGAGACGGAAGCGATTGACGGCTAAAAAATTTCCAAAAAATCTTTAGGGGTACTCCCATAGTTGTCCTACCCCATGCCCTAGGCTCGGGGCATGAAAACACAATTAGAGCTGGGTTTGGCGCGAAAACGGAATATGCGGGCGAATCGGGCCGGGCGGAGGATGCCGACTGCCCGCTGGTGGTTCGAGAGGATGCATCAGGCAGTGGATCGCGCCTTCGACTGGACTTCTCCGGAAGCCCGGCCGCAGCAGACCTATATGGAGCTGAAGCCTGCCGCCGGAACCCGCCGTGGCAAGGGACGAGAAGCGGCCTTCGCGCGGGAGTGGGTGGCGTCGTAACCGCAATTCTGTGGCCAGGATCAAGCGCCGGCAGATAAGCTGCCGGCGCTCGATGAAGCAGCTTAAATCATCGCTCAGCGATTTGCGGGGACTCTTTGAACGCGCCGTCACGGTGCGGGATATCGCCGAGCCATTGGTCTCCTTCGACGCCTCTCATGCCGCCGCCGAAGCCCGCCGGCTGATGGAGGAGCGCGATTACGATGTCGTCGGCGTGCGGGACGAGGGGCTGGTTTCCGGATACGTGCTGCGGGAGGAACTGCGATCAGGAGCCATCGGCGAGCATCGGCGCGTTTTAGGGGAGAACACTTTTTTGCGCGAGAGCGAGCCGTTGGTGGCGGCGTTCCAGGCGTTGCGAACTCAACGCTACGTGTTCGTGATGACACTCGGTCACATCGGCGGGATTGTGACACGGGGCGATTTGCAGAAAACCCCCGTACGGCTGTGGCTGTTCGGCCTTGTATCTCTCCTCGAGATGCAAATGCTCCGAGTGCTGCGGGAGCGGCATCCCGCGGATTCCTGGACCGCCCGGCTGACAGCCGAGCGCCTGGCATCGGCGCGTCGTGTTTACGACAATCGCCGGCTGCGCAACGAGGCGATCGGGCTCAGTGATTGCCTGCAACTCACCGATAAGGCGACAATTCTCAAGGCAGAGCTTTTCGACTGCGGCGGATTCGAGTCGAAGACAAAACTGGATGGGTTCCTTCGCGAGATCGAGGACCTCCGCAATTCCCTCGCCCACTCCAACGATATTCTGAGCGGCCGCTGGCCAGACCTGGCGGATTTAGTCACGACCCTGGAACGAGTTCTCGAACGGATCGAAACAGTCAAATCGGTCCAGCTGTAGGCGTGCAAAGGACTATTGGCGATACGCCTGGTTGCCAATGATTTGCTGCAAGGATTGCTGCTGCTGAATGGCTATGGACTGGAGCGCCTGGGTCTTTTGCTCCTGCGTCATCGTGGCGTTGCCCGCGATCTCCTTGCGCTGGGCCTCAATTGCCTTGTGCAACTCGTAAATCGGCCGCACCCCCCTGGCGCTCATGCCATACTGGCTGGCCATGACTTGAGCCTGGCGGAAGATGGGATCCCGCATCTGCTGATACACCTGGTAGTGCTCCGGCGTGAGCGTCTCGCGGACGGCCCGCTCGCGCTGGGCATTGTATTGCTCCTTTTGCCTGGCGCTCAAGGCATCCATGCCGCCGTAATCGAGCTGAATCCTGTGCTCCAACGGATCGATCACGCGGAAGATCTTGCGGAACTCCTCGGCGGTGATGTCGAGGCCCATCATATCCTCGCGGAGTTTTTTGGCGTTGTACGAGCTGCGGAGGAGGAACTCCTCGAGCTGCTCGGGCGTGAGGATCTTCGCAAGCTCGGTGCGAGTGAAGTCACGCATCTTCGCCATTTCGGTCGATTCCTCAGCCGCCGCGGCAGCCTGAATATTGTTAACGATGGCAACATTCCCCGCCGCCGCGCCATTTCGTTTTTCCAGCGACCGTTCGCAGACCTCCTGGACGGCATTCCATGTCTCCGTCGGCAACGCGCCCAGGACAGGACCGGTCAGCGGCACGAGCCCCATGTTGATGGGGGTGATTTTGACCGTGTCCTCCCAGTTCTGGCCAAGCAGCTTGTCGAGCAGTTCCCGCCGTTGTTCATCGAAGCTGGAGTTGAACCCGTTGTTGATGGGGAAAAAGCCGAAATAACGGTCTGCCCGCCACCAAGGCATATCTGTCTTGATCGCGTATTCCAGCCGTCTCTTGTCGATCAATTCGTTGACGTCCGAAACGACGATGGTCCGGACCTGCTTCTCCGGGCAACCTGCGAGCCGGAGTCGCGTCACATAGTTGGTGTAAATGTCATTTGTGACATCCTGCCAGCCGAATTGGCGTCCGGCAGGAGCGAGCGCCACCATGGGGGCGGCATTGGACGCAAGCGGAGCAACAACGTTTGTAGCGGATTGGGCAGCAGCGAAATTCGTGGTGACGGCGGCATTCGCCCGAAGCAAGGGATTGGTGCCTGGCTGTCGATCGGCGCGAAGAATCTCACCACCAGTGAGAACAGGTTTCGAAGGTCGCCTGGAATAGCCAACGAAGGCAGCCGCCCAAAGGACGTTCACTGCCAATATAAGCATCCAAGCTGTCCGCGAACGCATAGTGTTACTGATATCCAAGAAATTTCGTGCAACGCGCGCGCTGGCGCAAATCTAAACTGAGGAACCACGCGGCGCGAATACTGAAACTTAAATCGGTTCGCGGGCCGATCGGCTTAATGCGGGTTGAAGAGCTCGCTTAGCCGATCATGGCTCGCATCGCGGAAAAAAGGTTCTTGCCGGATTCCGCAGCCACGGGTTCCTTGCTCTTCTCGTCGCCGCGCTCCACAAACTCGGCGGGCAGTTCCTTCAAGAACGGCGACGGGTGACACGGCATGGCCTGCCCGTATTTCTTGCGGCTCATGCAATGGCTCATCGTCAGCGTCTTCATGGCGCGGGTGATTGCGACGTAAAAAAGGCGCCTTTCTTCATCGAGGGTCCCCTCCAGCTTGGATCGCGAATGCGGAAGCAAGCCGTCCTCCATGCCGACGATGAACACATTAGGAAACTCAAGCCCCTTGCAGCTATGCATGGTGATGAGGGTGACAGCATCCATATCGTTCTGCTTGTCCTCCTCGCGCTCAGCGTCGAGGGTGACGTCGTCCAGGAACTGCTCGATGCGCTCGGCGGGAGGCTGCCCCACGGCGGTGGCGTCCAGTTCGGCAACCAATTCCTTTACATTGCGCACGCGGTTATCCGCCGTTTCGACATTCTTCTCCGAACGCCGAAGCTCATCGATGTACCCGATGTCCGCGAGCAGCTTTTCGGCCCACGGCCCTAGGCTGGGATAAGCATTTTCCGCAAGCTCCGCGCGAATTTCCTCGATCAAACCAAGGAACGTGTTGATGGAATCGCGCGTACGCTGGACAAACATGCCCTGGACGTCCGTGTGCTTCATGGCCGTAAAAACGGAGCAGTGGCGCTCGTGGCTCGCGCCCAGGAGGCGTTCCATGGTCACATCGCTTAGCCCGCGAGCGGGGACATTGGCGATGCGCAGCAGGTTTACATCGTCGTGCGGATTGACGAGTATCTTTAGGTAAGCCATCACGTCGCGAATCTCGCGCCGGTCGAAGTAGCTTTGGCCGCCGATCAGGTTGTAACGCACTTTGGCCTGACGCAAGGCGACTTCGATTGGACGAGATTGAAGGTTGGTGCGAAACAGGATCGCAACTTCCTTCCACGGGACCGTGCGGGCCATGCGGAGAAACTCGATTTCCTCTACTACCACTCGAGCCTCATCCTCGTCGTTCTCAAAGGTGTGCAGGACAATTTTGTCTCCTTCCCCTTTGCTGGACCAAAGCTGCTTTCCGCGCCGGCGGGCGTTGTTTTTAATGACCGCGTTGGCAGCGTTGAGGATGATGTTCGTGGAACGATAATTCTGCTCCAGTTTCACGACTTTCACCTCTGGAAAGTGCTTTTCCAGATCCAGCAGATTGGCGATCTCAGCGCCGCGCCAGCCGTAAATGCTTTGGTCGTCGTCACCGACAACGCAAAGGTTGCGATGCTCATCGCAGAGCAGGCGAACCAGCTCGAACTGCGAGGCGTTGGTGTCCTGATACTCATCCACCATCACGTAGCGATATTTCGCGCGACAGGCGGAAAGGACGTCTGGATGCTCGCGAAAGAGCTTCAGCGTCAGCAGCAGCAGATCATCAAAATCCACCGCGTTGCAGGCATGAAGGGCGGTGTCGTAGCGCCGGATGATATGCTTGGCCACGGCGGCCGCGCTTTCATCCGTGAGCTGTCCGTTCATTCCGCCGTTTTTGTATTTGCTGATCCAGGCATGGATGACCTTGGGATCGGTCTTTTCGCCGCTCCCGGAGAAGTGGCTGAGGATTTTCTTGATCGCGCCCAACTGCTCGGATTCGTCGTAGATGACAAAATTCTTTTTGTAACCGAGAGCCTCGATGTGTTGCCGAAGGATGCGAACGCAGAGCGAGTGAAACGTGGAAATGGTGGGGCCGTTGACTTTTCCATCCTCACCCTTCAGGGCCGATTTGGGGACCAGTTCGGCCACGCGCTCGCGCATCTCGCGGGCGGCCTTGTTGGTAAAAGTGACGGCCAGAATATTATGCGGCTTAATGCCGCGCGCGATCATGTTCGCGATGCGAAACGTGATGACACGTGTCTTGCCAGTGCCGGCCCCGGCCAGGATCAGCACGGGGCCGCGAATTGTTTCCACGGCAAGGCGCTGCTGGGGGTTCAACGAGTTCAAATTGACCATCGGCGCGCGCAGTGTAGGAAGCCGTGGAAGCGAGACAAGCAGACAAAGTTTCCGGGCGCGATTATATTTCTTGCGCTGTCTTTTTCTGCAATGCGCGACGCGATTTTAAGGGAACAATTTCGTCGCGAGGCATTTACGCTAACGATCGTTGTTAGCTGCGGGTTTTGCGAGATATTGGCCGAAACAGCTGGATTCGACCTTTTCGATGGCGCCCTGAGGCTGGCGTTGCACGAGGGCGCAAGCGGCATGTCGATCCGCGATCTTCAACCCTTTCTCCGGACCAAGCACGCTGACAGCGGTGGAAAGACAATCCGCAGTGGTTCCATCTCGCGCGATGACAACGACAAGGCTGTGGTCGGTAAGACCAATTCCGGTGCGAGCATCAACGATGTGCGAGTAGCGCGTCCCATCTATCTCCACGAATTGGAAAAGATCGCCGGAGGTGGCAAGACCGCAGTGGCGAAGAAAGACAAATTCACCAGGTGCATTGGTATCCGCCGTATCGTTTGTGCCCGTTAACCGCACACGCCAGCCTCGGGCACCCGGTGGAGCTTCTCCCGCAGCCATATCCCCCGCTCCGCTGACCAGAGCGCGGGCAACTCCCCGGCTCCGCAGCACCTTAAGGCCTTCGTCCGCCGCATAGCCTTTGGCGATGGCGCCAAGATCAAGGCGCATGTACGGGGCAACCAGCTTTGCAGCGCGCCGTCTTTCGTCCAGGACAAGCTTGCGGTAGCCCACCGCCCGCATGGCGTCGCGCAGCTTCGCGGGGTCAGGCATTTTTTTCTCGCGGCGAGCTTTGCGCCAAAGGCTGATCACTGAGCCCGCCGTAATATCAAACGCACCGTCCGTTTCCCGCGCCAGGGCCTGCGACTTTTCCAGCATGCGCCATAAGTCGGGGCCAACCGGGACAAACATGTCTTTTCCGCCGGTTTGCGAGAGGCGGCTAAGTTCGCTGTCGGTATCGTAATCGCTCAGAATGTCATTGAGCTCCTTGATGCGTTTGAAAGCGGCGGCGGCAGCGGCATCCGCAGAGGACTTTTCGGGCGCGTAGAGAACGATGTGAAACGGCACACCCATCTGAGGCTCCGCGTAGGAGAATCGCTCCAGTTTGGCGTCGGGAGTAGCGCACCCGGCGAGCAGGAACATTCCAAAAAGTAGAGCAGACCAAATTGCGCGGACCACGTGGAAAAGAGAATGGAAACCTTTTCGGGCGTCAAGGCGCGCGAAATTCCGAGGGGAAGCGCGTCAAGCGGTTTAGTTGTTCACAATCTGATTTCAGCATTGGCCGCGGCAGCAATTTTCTCTACATGGATGAGCGCGCCGACGGAGTTCGGCGCGGGACGTTTAATCGCTGAACTTTTGCAACTCGTAGCTGTGTTGGTTTGAGATGACACCAGAAATTGCCCCTGCCAATGGCGGACGCGACATCGCCGCCACGTTCATACCAAAAATTTCCACCGAACTGAAGCTGCCGGTTCCGAGCGTGGCCGCCACGGCCCGTTTGCTCGCCGAAGGCGCCACGGTTCCGTTCATCGCCCGATATCGAAAGGAAGTGACCGGCTCGTTGGATGAAGTGGCGATCACGTCGATTCGCGACAGGATGACACAACTCGCTGATTTGGAGACCCGGCGCGGCGCGATCCTGAAATCGCTGGACGAGCGCAAGCTGCTGTCCGTCGAACTGCGCAAGGCGGTGAATGGGGCGGAAACCATGACGGCGCTGGAAGATATCTTCGCGCCATATCGGCCCAAACGCCGGACCCGCGCAACCATCGCGCGAGAGAAAGGACTTGAGCCGCTTGCAGACTGGCTGCTCGCAAACCAAATTGCCGCGGTCGACCCCGCCACAGAAGCCGGAAAGTTTCTCGCGCAGTCAGAAGACAAGGACAAGGCGGTGCCCACGACTGAGGAAGCGCTCGGGGGAGCCCGAGACATTATCGCCGAGCGAATCAGCGATGATGCGGAGGCGCGCGGGCGTGTCCGCGGGATTTTCGAAAAGGAAGCGACGATCACTTCGAAAGTTCTGAGCAGCAAGGAAAAGGAGACGGATGCCGCCAAGTATCGCGACTACTTTCAATGGTCGGAGCCGCTTTCAAAGATACCGTCGCACCGGCTGCTGGCGATTCGACGCGGCGAGGCCGAAGGATTCCTGATGATGCGCGTGACGGTGGACGAGATCAATGCGGCCTCGGTTCTGAACTCGATCTTCGTCAAAGGCAACGGACCTGTTGCAAAACAGGTGAGCCTGGCCTGCGACGACAGCTACAAGCGGCTGCTCGCGCCGTCGCTCGAGACCGAAGCGCGAATTCAATCCAAGACTGGCGCGGACAAGGAAGCGGTGCGCGTGTTTGCGGACAACGCGCGGGAACTGCTGATGGCCGCGCCGCTGGGGCAGAAGCGAGTGCTGGCCATCGACCCGGGCTTTCGCACCGGCTGCAAGGTGGTGGTGCTCGACGCGCAGGGCAAACTTCTGTTCGATGACGTGATATATCCCACCGCGGGCTCAGAAATGCAGCTGCGCCAGGCAGTGGAGAAGATCACCAAGGTGGTCGAGCATTTCAAAATTGAAGCAATTGCGATTGGAAATGGCACCGCCAGCCGCGAAACGGAAACGTTTATTCGAGGCCTGCCCCTGCCGAAGAGCGTTGCCATTGTGATGGTCAATGAAAGCGGCGCGTCCATTTACTCCGCTTCCGACGTGGCTCGGGAGGAATTTCCGGAGAAGGACGTGACCGTGCGTGGCGCTGTCTCAATCGGCAGGCGTCTTATGGACCCACTTGCCGAACTGGTGAAAATCGATCCGAAGAGCATCGGCGTGGGCCAGTATCAGCATGACGTCGACCAGTCGCTATTGAAGCGCGCGCTCGACGACGCCGTGATGTCCTGCGTGAACCATGTTGGCGTGGAGGTAAACACCGCGAGCAAACAGCTGCTGAGCTACGTGTCCGGGCTGAATACCGCCATCGCTGAAAACATCATCAAATACCGGAATGAGAACGGCCCCTTCGCATCGCGCGACGCGTTGCGAAAAGTGCCGCGCCTCGGCGAAAAAACGTTTGAGCAGGCGGCGGGATTCCTGCGCATTCGGGGCGCGTCCAATCCGCTTGATTCTTCAGCCGTCCATCCCGAGAGCTATGCCATTGTGCAAAAGATGGCCGCCGATCTGGGATGCACCGTGGCGGATCTTATTCGCGACGCGGGGCTGCGAGCCAAAATTAAACTCGAAAGCTACGTCACCGAAACTGTGGGATTGCCCACGCTCAAGGACATCGTGGCGGAATTGGCAAAGCCGGGCCGCGATCCACGCCAGCAATTCGAGCTGTTCAAGTTTGCCGACGGGGTCTCGAAACCAACAGACCTCAAGCCGGGCATGAAGGTGCCGGGAATCGTAACCAATGTTGCGGCTTTCGGCGCGTTTGTGGATGTGGGCGTGCACCAGGATGGCTTGGTGCATGTGAGCCAGCTCGCGGACCACTTTGTGAAAAATCCGGCTGAACTCGTCAAGGTTGGACAAAAGGTGATGGTCACAGTTGTCGAGGTGGACCTGGAGAGAAGCCGCATTGGACTATCGATGAAAGCGCGGCCCGATATCATGAGCAGCGCTGACAAGGCGAAACGGAACAACGATCGCGGTCCGCGACCCGCGGCCAAGCCGCAGGGTTTCAGCAACAACGCGTTCGCGGACGCTTTCGGGAAGCTCCGAACCTGATCTCGAAAGGAGCCTTTTGCGCTAGGGAGCCAGAAGGCGCCGGGAAGCTCCTTCGAAGGTGATGACGACAGGCTTAATCAAACCTTCTTCGTCGAAATACATTCGTTCCATGCAGGTGACGCGATGGTTTCCGTTGCGTTCGCCAAGCGGACGCCTGTGGTAAACGATATACCACAGATCGGCATTCGTATCGTGGATTACGGAGTGATGGCCGGCGCCTGTGGCCACCTTGGGATCCTGTTGCAACACTTTGCCGATGCGCTTGAACGGCCCAGTGACAGAGTCAGCTATCGCATAGGCCACGGAATAGTTCGGCCCGGTCCAGCCACCCTCTGACCACATAAAGTAAACCTTGTTGTTGCGTCGGAACATGAAAGGTCCTTCAACGTACTTCTCGGGCGTAATCTCCTTGTAGGTGCCTCCATCCGGAAACGGCTCCAGTCCGGTGAAATCGTCCTTCAGGCGAACGATGTTGCAGTGCGACCACCCCCCGTAAACCATGTAATACTGGCCGTCGGTGTCTTTGAACACAAACTGGTCGATCGGCTGCGCTTTATTCTGAATCTCACCGATCAACGGTTTGCCCAAAAGATCCTTGTACGGTCCCTGCGGTCGATCTGAAACAGCCACGCCTATTCCGCCGACTTCCTTTGTGGGATCATGGATGTCATTGGCGCCAAAGAAGAGGTAGTATTTGCCCGCCTTTTCGATAATTGAGGGCGCCCACATCGCGCGCCAGGCCCATTTCACGGTATTCGTGTCGATGATGCGGCTATGCTTCGTCCATGTCACCAGATCGGGTGACGAAAATGCATCCATATGCGTCTGCTCGGTATAGGGCGCCGAATAGGTGGGATAAATCCAATAATTGGTGCCAAAGATGATGCCCTCGGGATCCGCGTACCAGCCGGGGAAAATCGGGTTGCCCGAGGTTTCTTTCGGCTGCGCGTGGAGATTCGCGGCGACTGCCGCCACGGCAAGCAGCCCCAGGGAGAGCAATCGTGTCATCGGTCTAGTTTTGCGACAGGGGCGATTGCAAACACAAGATTTCAGTGGAGGCTGATTTCGTCAACGCAGCGGCATCGTGGTGAATTCGATGTTTTTGGGAAGCCCCGTCATGGAGTCTCCATCATGTCCGACCGGTTTCACCGCAGCCTGGTGAAGCGCCTCCACGTAGTGAATGAATTCCGTGTATGATTCGACGAAATTGCGGCCGGCTTGAGCGTCACTCTTGTCGTAGCGAGCGCGTTTGGCGGCTTCCTGGAACCTGACTTGCAAGCCGCGCCCAATTTCCTCCGAGACCATGGCTCGAAGCGGCTTGATGTCGCCGGTGCGCAATGCGCGTTCAGCCGCAGGAATGGCCGGACCCAAATCTCGTCCAGCCGGTTTTAGCCCGCTGTAGGAGGCGCCTTCGCCGGCCAAGTGGACACGAACCAGGGTTTCGAAGAAATAGGCATCGGCCAGCTCTCTCGCATCCGAAGCCAGTTTCCTCACAGCCATTGTCTTTTCGAAGGCGGCTTTGATTTCCGGCTCCCTGTCTTTCTTCACCCAAATCAACGCCAGAATGACGTTGTTCTCCGCCAACGCCTGCTGCGCCGCCTGGACCACCGGGCCATCCATGGCATCGCAGTGACCATAACAGGCGCTGGAGGACAGCAGCATGAACGCCGCGATCAGAATCGATTCAATAATGTGGCAGGGTAATTTCATAAGTCCTCCATCTTCACATTTGTCCAAGACGACAACATTCGCGCAGCAGCGCTTCCATTGGTCGTTCGTTCCTAAACCTCGACGCCGCTACACCCTTTTTGCCATAGATTCGCCACCGATTGCGCAGCCACGACGACGCAAAAATGGGCGCTAGGGAAATCCCTTAGATTGCCTGGGGCAACCGCTGTAAGAACTCTGCCGTTTGAACCACGTTGCGCGAGGACGCCGGCGGGCGCAGAAATGCGGCGTGCGAACGGCACAATGTTTCGACAGCTTGTGGAGCGCCGGCCAGCCCGCCCCGTTGGCCGAGTTCCACATTGCTGTAGTGTTTGATTCGCCAGATCGCGGAGCGCGGGCGCTGCGCGTTTGCAGTCGCCTGATCGAGCGCTTTACCGGGGACTTCCTTTTCAACGTGGCGCTGTGCGATGTCCATTCGTTCAAGGATGCGGCCCAATGCGCCGCATCCGTACGGCGGGCCATGAGGGCTTCACTCATTGTCCTGGCGACCGACGCCGCTCCTCCGAGCGACTTTTGGTCATGGTTGAACAACTGGGCCGCCGCACCGCGAGAACATCGGGCTGGCGTCGCCACGCTCACCGAGGGCACGGCCTCAAGCGACTTGATCGAGGCTGAACTAAAGCGTCGTTGCAAGGCATGGGACGTCGACCTGATTCGTCCCGAAACTGAGACAATCACTCGATCCGGAGGCGGCACTGGAGAACACGCGCGGCCGCCGCATGAGCCGGCCACGCCGCAGGAGGACGCTCCGGAGCGAGGCAGGCCCACCAGCTAAGTGGAGATAATGGCGGCGGCGCGAATCCAGCGTCGCTGCGGGGATAGCGGCAAGAATGGCTGTCGCCGTCAAGGTCGGCGACGGCCTTTCTTATGAAGCAAAACTACTGCAACCGCTGAGAACAGGACGACAAAATGCGGTTGGCTCTCTGCCGGGGGCCAGGTGTGAAGTTCAAAAAGCCGCTATTGCAGGATCTGCTGCGCATCCCGAATGAAAGCGTCTGTCAAAGCGTCCCGTCCGGGCAAAACCTCGCCACACGCGTCCGCAGAACGATCAGCGCTCTCGCACGACCAGGCGATTCTAGATTCGCTCGATGCGCGGATTGCGCTGCTGGACGAGAATGGGACGATCGCGGTGGTGAACAAGTCCTGGCGGTTGTTCTCCCAGAAACGACACTGCTTCTGGATTGGCGGGATGCGGCCAGGTGTCAATTATCTCACCGCCTGCAAAAAGGCGAAGGGGAGTGGAATCGAGCTGGCATCTGCGGCGGCCGCCGTGCTGAAAGGCGCGATGCGGCGATTTTCGCGAGATTACGCGTGCTCACGATCAGGAACGGAGGAGTGGTATCTCGTTTCAGTGACGCGTCTGAGCGACCCTGTTCCCGGCGCCGTGGTTTCATGCACCGAAATCACCGATCAGCGCCGCGCGATCGAGGCGCAAGCGCAATTCTCAAGCATTGTGGAGTCCTCCACCGACGCCATTTCCGCCATTAACCTGAAGGGCACCGTCATCAGCTGGAACAAGGCAGCAGAAGACATATATGGTTATTCGGCTAAGGAAATCATTGGCCGTCCCCTCTCCACGATCGTGCCACGAGACCGACTGAGAGAGCTGCACCGGACGATTCGGAAGATCGAAGCCGGCCTCAAGGCAGAGCCGTTCGAAACGCTGCGGCGGCGCAAAGATGGCCGAGTGATTCCCGTGGCGGTCACAGTCTCCGCGGTGAGGAATTCACAGGGGGAAATCATCGGAATCTCGGGTATTGCCCGAGACGTGAGCGAACGCAGGAGGATGGAAAGGGAGGTATTGCATGCGGCGGAGCGGGAGCAACGGCGAATCGCCAACGATCTGCACGACGGCTTGACACAGCAAATCGCGGGCGTGGCATGCCTCGCCACAGCGCTTCAACAAACCCTGGAGCAGGAAAAATCACCGCATGCCGCTGAGGCTCTATCCATCTCCAATCTGTTAAGCGATGCTGGCGAGCAAACACGGGATCTGGCTCGAGGCCTATATCCCGTGCGACCGCAACCGGAGGGACTCATGGCAGCGCTTGACGCGCTCGCGGCGCGAACCAGCGAGCTATTTCATCTGGAGTGCCTGTTTCATTACCACAACACAACGCGTGTGAAGGATGTCAACGTGGCGAACCATCTCTACCGAATCGCGCAAGAAGCGGTTTCCAATGCGGTCAGACACGCGCATGCGCAACGCATTGAAATTCGATTGTCGCGGAACGAAAACCAACTCGTGCTCGGTGTGTCGGATGACGGCACTGGCATTGCAGCGCGAAGGCGATCCACCAAGGGGATTGGAATGCGCATCATGGCCTATCGCGCCGACCTGATATCAGGAACGCTGGTGATTGCGCCGCGCCCCGGAGGCGGAACTGAGGTGGTGTGCGCGGTAAACCGGAGGAACCATGGCGAGGGAGAGTGACGGGCGGAAAAAGGTCTTCATTGTCGAAGACCACCCCGTGTTCTCGGTGGGATTGGCGCGGCTGTTGAACAACGATCCCGGACTGGTGGTATGCGGAACTACGATCAATATCCAGGGCGCGCGCGACGGATTGAAGACCCTGCGGCCGGACTTGCTGGTGGTCGATCTCATGTTGCCGGATGGAAGCGGGTTTGACTTGATCGAAGAGGCTGCAGCGCGTTTTCCGAAGATGGCAGTGCTGGTTTTGTCGATGGCTGACGAAACGATTTACGCCCGTCGCGCGCTGCGGGCCGGCGCCCGGGGATATATGATGAAGAGCGAGGCGCCACAACTCCTGCTGGGAGCCGTTCACCAGGTCCTGGCCGGCGAAACCTGTGTCAGCGTGAGGCTGCGCAGCGAAATTCTTACCACGATCGCCCTGGCAGGCTCCCTGGCCGAACCAGCGGAGCTGCTCACGCCACGCGAGCGGGACGTACTAAAGCTGATTGGCGAAGGAAAAACCACATCAGAGATCGCCCGCGCCCTGCGAATCAGCTCAAAGACAGTTGATAGCTATCGCGGTTTTCTAAAGCGCAAGCTCGGAGCGCGCGACAATGGGCAGCTGGTTTGCAGGGCGGTGCAACTGCAACTGATGGAAAAGCAGCGCAACGGCGCGGCCCACAAGATATCGCCCGAGCCACGCCGTTGATGGCACCTCCCAAGCGTTTCAGTGCTTCACCTGAACACGCTGACCTTTTGATTGGCCGATGCCTTTCAGAAGCTTGCCGAACCAAGGTGAGTCGATATCGAACGGCTTGCCGCCCTTGACCCTGGGAAACTCGATCGGACGCAGCACATTGCCGTTATCCTCGTCGTGGCCAATGACGCCTGGCTGCCGTCGCAAAGCGCAGTCGACGGCGAGATCCACGCAGGACTTGATAAGACGCGCATCCTGTTCATTTGCCGCAGCGGCCCGGGAGAAATAGCCGCTCTTCTGGACCAGTGTTTTCTCAGCGCCGATCATCTTTCCAAATTGCTCCCCAAACCATTTGCCAGGATTTACCGCGTCCAGCTTGATATGGCCAAAAGCATCTCTCGGCACCTCCTGTCCTTTGGACTGCATTTCCGCAACGATGGATTCCACGCCGGCGCCTTCCGAAATGAAAATATTCACGGCGTCAACCGTATCCATGATCTGACGCAATCGTTCCGCCTCTGCGGCGATATTAACCTGCATTTCGGGCAGGTAAACGGCATGGACGTCAAAGCACCTTCGGTCGAGGCCTATTTCAGGAAGCCATTCAGCGCGGTCCAGCATTCGGCGATACGCGTCGGCTGTGGCCGCGGTAAGCCAACCGCAGTTGCGGCCCATCACCTCGTGAATGATCAGCATGCGGGGATTTGCGGAATTCTCCGCCACGACATTCCAGAAGAACTCGGCTCCCTGCTCTGCCGCTGTCCAGGCGCCCAGCGACTGGCGGATGGGATAAACATCGTTGTCGATCGTTTTCGGGAGGCCAATGACCGTCAGGCCGTAGTCGTTTTTCGCCAAGAACGCAGCTAGATCAGCCGCAGCGGTATTGGTGTCATCACCGCCAATGGTATGCAACACGTCGACACCATCCTTTACCAATTGTTCGGCGGCGACTTTCTGTGGATCATCGCCCTCTTTAACGAGACCGCGTTTCACACAGTCTTTCACATTGGTCAGCTTGACCCTGCTGTTGCCGATGGGAGATCCGCCAAAGCCATGGAGGACCCCGGCCCGCTCGCGCACATTCGGAGTGATGCGATAGCTGTCGCCCCGCAACAACCCTTTATAACCTCCGCGATAGCAGATAATCTCAATGGAGGGATCGATTTCAGAATAGCGTTCGATGAGCCCGCCCACGGCGGAACTAAGGCACGGGGCAAGGCCGCCGGCGGTAAGGATGGCTACTTTTTTCGGCTTTTGCATAAATTATTGAGCGCCGCCCCGGTCATGCCGCGAGCGGACGATATTTCTCGAGGAAAATGGCCATAGCGGCGACACGACGGTTGGCCAACGTTTTGCAAGATTTGTCAGACTGACCCGGCAGGAGGGCGCTTATGACCCTGGAACTTCGGCGATATCCCGCCAGTAATGGATAAGATCGCTGAGGCGCTGATCCATGGCGTCCAATCCATCCTTCTTTACAACGTACGAGTTAGCCCCCAGTTGGTAAGCCCTGGCGACATCTGAACTGATGGGCGAGCAGCTTCGCATGACAATTGGGATATTTTTGTGGCGGGACTGACGCAGCCACTGAAGAAAGTCGAAACCATCTATGCCCGGCATTTTGATATCGCAGAGAATGACATGGGGAAGTTCCTGAGAACCGGACGGCAACGCTTCGAGAAAACTTCGGGCAGCAAGCGCGCTGCTCATAAGTTGAACGAATGGCGCAGTCTCGGTTCGCCGGACCCAGCGTTGTAGAAAAACCTGGTCGTCCTCGTCATCGTCGATGGCGAGAATACGAAATAATCTGCAGGAACCAGGCATTTGTCTCGAACAAGCGCGTTACAGGGCTCAAACTAACCCCACGCTTTGTGCAGGACTTTACCGCTGGCTTGCAACTATTTTTAGGTTAACCCCGTCAGCTTATCGATACGGCTGGTGCAAGTGGACCGGTTCTTCGGCCTTCTTTTGTTTTGACCGCATTCGCAAATTCAGCGTCTCGACAATGACGCTGAACGCCATCGCAAAGTAAACGTAACCTTTCGGAATTTCCCGATGCAGACCTTCGGCGACCAGGAGCAAGCCAATCATAAGAAGAAAGCTCAATGCCAGCATCTTGAGCGTGGGATGCTTTTCAACAAATGAGCTGATCAACCCTCCCGCAGCCAGCATGAATCCGACGGCAAGAACGACTGCGATGATCATCACTTCCAGGTGCTGAGCCATGCCGACAGCCGTGATCACCGAATCAAGACTGAACACAATATCCAGCAGCAAAATCTGGATGATGACAGCCGAGAAGCTGGGCGCGATGCGCCGGCTCTTTTCGCCGTCGTGTCCTTCCAATTTTTCGTGGATTTCGCGGGTGCTTTTGGTGAGCAGGAACAAGCCGCCTGCGAGGAGTATCAGGTCGCGGCCGGAAAGCGCCCAATCGTATCCGAAAAGCGCAAAGCTGAATAAGGGCTTCGTGAGCTTGACCATGAAGGCAAGGCCGCACAGGAGCAGAATGCGAGTGCCCAAAGCCAGAGTGAGGCCGAGCTGGCGGGCTTTCTTCTGCTGACTTTCCGGCAATTTGCCCGCCAGGATCGAGATGAAGACGATGTTGTCTATCCCCAGCACGATCTCGAGTAATGTGAGCGTGACAAGACTAATCCAGGCCTCCGGCGTGCTCAGAAAGGTGAAATCAATCGCCCCCAAAAATGTTTGCGCTGTCATTCCGGGCGATTGATTGCCTCAACCCGAGCCGCAGCGCAATTGGATTTGGAGCCGTGATTTTCCACTTGCCTCGGAAATCGATCTTCGGAACACACGAGCCATCCAGCTTAAAAACGGTCGCAATACACCGTGCAGGCGTGGGGATTGTGATATTCCAGCGGATAGAAGTACTTTCGCACGTACGAGTCCACGTGCAGCGAGCGCATGGCGAATCCATGCCGCCGGAATGCTTCCTCAAGGCGCGACAGGCTCAGGGTGTTGCAATGGTAATCGTCCATGGGGCGGACAATGTGCTCCGGTCCATCCCAGGCGCTGAACAATCCGGCGCATATCGAGCGCTTTGTAACCCGGCAAAACTCTGCGATCGCTCGCTCCAAACCATCGAGAGAGAGATGCTCGAGCAGATCGTGGAAATAGCACGTCTCCACGGCCAAATCAGCCAGGGAAATCGCAAAAGCATTGCCGACATTAAACGAAATTCCGGGAAACATTTGCTGAGCGTTTTCGATATTTTTGCGGGAGATATCCACGCCGGTGTAATCGAGGAATCGGCCCATGCCATAGCCTTCCAAATAGCGATAATCATTGGCCGAACCGCATGCCATCTCCAGGACAGATAGCTTCGGAACATCTGCACTTCCAAGACATTGGCGCCACGCGGTTGCAATTGTATCGCCCCACAATTCGTGCAATGCTTTCCGGACTCCGCTGTGCCGCATGCCAACGATGCAGTCCCGAATGTAGTTGGGAATGACTGCTCCGTCTGCGTTGATTGGCAGGTTGGCAAAGTTGCGGACAACGAAAGCGGGGAGCTCAAGGCCCTCAGCGTTGTCCGAGCCATTTTCGAGCGCGTAAAGGATGGCGTGCCACTCATCAGGATGGCAGTTGCTCTTCGCCAATCCCGTGATCCAGCCCGCGATGCCAGCAAAGATTAGTTCCTGCTTCTTTAGCTCTTCGAAGCGCGAACCGAATAGTTGTGTGATGAGAAAGTGCCTGGTGAGAATGCTCTGAACATTGATCCGAGGATCCTCGACGCTGGAAACAAGATATTCGCGCAGCTTCGTCGGATCATATTGATCCCAGCTTCGCGCCAGGCGTTCGCTTTCAATGCGCAGATTCTCGTCCATACCGCGCCGGAAGCTTCGATTACCCCGCCCTTCTCTTACGAGCAGGAAGTCAGTCATCCTTGACGCGCCCGCATCCTCTTCGCACCCTGCGCGGATGAACGCCCCGTTTCTCTGTATCGCTGGAATGGCTGGCCTGCTTAGTGCCGTTTCAGCCGCCCCCTCCCGGTTCGAGGAGTTCACAAAGAAATTTGAGCGCACAACCGACCGGGCTGAAGTCCTCGCCTCCACTTACCTGGGAGGAACCGGCACAGAATGGCTGGCTGCCGGCGGATTTCAACCCGACGGGACAGTTCTCGTCGCAGGTGTCGCGCTCGGCCCAACCCTCGATCTTGGCGTCGATGCGACAGTCGTAGGCACCGATGGTCCCATTCAACAGCCGGCTCGTCGCCCCATGTTTCGGAATGGTCGGACGGAAAGGGATAAAGATGGCAATACCGTCATGGAAACGCTCACGTGGCGTCATCCGAACGCTACTGCGTTCATTGCGCGGCTCTCGCCTGATGCGAGAAAGGTTCTCTCTGTCACCCGGCTGGGATGGAAGACGGCCGGACTCACCGACGCAGCAGTAGATTCCAAAGGGGATATTTATCTGTGCGGTCCCGCCGGTGGCGGCGCCGCATCTCTCAGCGGCGATTCACAAACCCTGGTGGGCAGCACGAATTATACGGGCCGCGGCGGTTGCACCAATGTGTATTTGGCCAAGCTGAATTCGACGGGAACGAACTGTTTGTGGGTGCGGATGATCAGCGGCCTCAGCCCTGCGCCGTCGTTGACTCTGGATGCGAACGGCAACATTCATGTGCAGGCGGCTGACGTGCGCGTATTTGATCCTGCCGGAACACTGATTTCCATGGCTCCCATCCCGGTTCAACTGGAGGGTGAAGTCGCGGTGAATCCCAGAGACGGCACTTACGCTCGCGCCGGCGAACACCACTGGGCCACAGGCCGCGAGCCATACCGCGATCCCACGCTCAATATTTACAAGCCGGATGGCTCCCTGCTTTACGAGCTGTACAACTGGGACGGTCCGCTTGTGGGATTGAATGCCTTGCGCCTCGTGTCCGATTCTGCAATTCGAGGCGTGGCCTACGACGGTGAAGGAAATCTGGTGATTCACGCGTGGAGCGACGGTGGAAACAGCGTGATGTTCCGAGAGCCGAATGACGTATTCACCGACGCCAAAAAGTTCAATGGACTCGGATTAAGCATTTCTGGCGCTGGAGTGCTGAGTTGCTCGTATGTGATTAAGATCGATACCCGCAGCTACAAGGTTTCCGCCGGGACGTTATGGGTCAGTTACCTGCAGGACCGAAACAAACCGAACTCGATGACGATTAATTCCCTCGGCGTGGCCAGCGACGGTTCGGTGTGCCTTGGAGGCAGTTCCGCCTGGGGCCTGATCCGAACGGGCAACTCTTTTAAAGGCGATCCCAGCGGCAGCTATGTGGCTGTTCTAAGCCGGAACCTGGACTCGCTCCGCTTTAGCTCAACCTTGCCCGGCACCGGAGAAACTGAAATCGGGAAAGCGCAGCAACGCTGGGGAATCGCTTCCGGAAGCTCCGGTGGGAAATTTCGAGTGATGTTCCTGAGCGGAGCCGAAACCGGCGCCCCTATGACGAACGCGCTCCAGGAAAAATACGGTGGCGGCATGTCCGACGGTCACCTCCTCGTTTTGGATCTCTCCCCGAAGTAACATGAAAACGTTTCTCCTTCTCCTGGCGACTATTGCTGGATTGAGCCGGGCGCAAACTCCACCCGTCGTCGGCGACACATTTCAGTTTTCTCCGGAGTTTCCGAAATACGTCACGGCGCACATTGAATTTCGCGACCCGACCGAGCAACGATGGCCGAGCATTTTTTATGGGAAACCTGCTGCCAGCGGGAACATTTCCATCGCGACGGCAAATCCAACAGCAGCATTCACTTTGAGTTGCGATGAACGCCCGCAGAAGAACGGCGATCAATCGCGCCGGGTGCTGGGAGAAATTTTTGCTGTGAACACGAAGGGCGGAGTCGCCCTCGATGTTTCGCGCATGGGCCCGATTGTGGCAAAACAAGCTGAGCTTGAGACTTCCTTCATTGGAACATTGAAATTACCCGGCAAGACGCTGGCGATTACCGCCCCTGCCCGGTTGCGAGTTCACGCGGGCGGTCGAGGCGACGAGAAGAATAACGCGTTGATGGGAGACCTGTCGTTCGAAATTAAGGCGGCAGATCTCGGACTAAAGTCATTCGCCGCAGAATCGGTGATTCAAGTGAAGGCGAGCTTCACCGCGTATCCTCCCGGCTCGGGCCAGCGACGACGCTAATTTCACGCGCCCGGAATTGGTATTATCGAGATTTTGTTCAAAATCTCGTTGTACTTCCGATGTGAAAGCATTGTTCCCGCCGAGGTTTGTGTGGCACCTGTTCCCGCTGCAACCGCGGCACGAAGCCACTCAATAGGCGGCTTTCCTGTCATCGCAGCTTGAGCCGCGCCCGAGAGCGTGGCATCGCCCGCGCCAAGGGTGTTTCGGACTTGGGACACGGTTGCTTTTGCCCGCGCGGCGAATTTCTCCGCATGGTTCACCAGGATGGCGCCTTCGCTGCTCATCGACACCAAAATCCAGCCGGTGGTTTCCCGAGACATTTCTCCGGCTGCCTTGAGCACGGACGAGAGGGAGCGCAGTTCGCGACCAGCCCATCCGGCGAGCTCATGGCGATTGGGCTTCACGAGGAAGGGTTTCGCCGGAACTGCGGCCTTGAGTGTCGCGCCATCACAATCGAGAAACGCGCGCGTATCGGCGCGAGCCGCAATGCGGAGGATTTCTGCGTATCCAGTCACAGGCGCGCCAGGGGGCAGGCTTCCAGAGAGCATTAAGGCGTCATTTGATCTGCATGCCGAGCGCGCTTCCGCGAGAATTGCCCGCCAGTCGCCGCGCTGCACCGTCGCGCCGGGCTGATTGAAGCGCATCTGGCGACCGTTATGATCGGTTATTACAACGTTAACCCGTGTTTCCGCTCGCAATGGAATGACGCGGGTTTTGATTTGAGCGATACGAAGGTATTCCCTCAGCTCACGACCAGCGACGCCCCCAAGCGGGATCAACAACTCCGGTCTCGTTCCCAAGAAACGCAGCCAGCGGACAACATTCGCTCCTTTACCGCCTGCCCAACGTCGCTGCGCGGTGACAACATTCTTCTCCTCCCAGAGGATTTCATCGACCCGCCACTCGGCGTCGATGGCGGGGTTGAGCGATAACACGCAAGCGCGGGGCTTTAATCGTCGAGACATTGCCGCCTTGCGTTACACTAAGTCACTCGTGAACGCGAGCGGAAGCACCTGCAGGGCATCAGTCTATTTCGTGCGGACCAATCTATAGAACCTGTGAGCGGTGAGACCTCCCGTGCTGGAACCGTCATCAGTGTAAGAGAATGCTCCGGTGGAAGATGAAACGTCTTCCGCAGCAACGGACCATGGTCCCAGAGGATCCGCAGCATACAGCACCGTGAACTCTGCGCCTGCCGGCGCGGTCCAGGTCATCTTTAATCCGCTTTCTGAAGCGGAGACAGAGCCGATCGAAAGTCCGGCCGCCGTGGTCGCAGCGCACCCCCATTCCACCTTCAATGTGAAGGCGTTTGTGTCGGTGGGCGACGTGTTCTTTACTGCGAGGTAGTACGGCCCAGGCCGCCGCAATGGATAGAAGCCCACCTCCAACTCCGCGGCGCCGCTCGTCACGTCATCCAGCAGCAGCACGTCATCGATTGAGGTTCCAGTTGGAAATGTTTCCTGGTTGAACAACAAATCCAATGCGCTCCCGGAGCTGATAAGCGTGTTTGTTACCACCGCGTTATCGCAGGGAATATCTACGACAAAATAGACGAGCCCGTTTGCGGAAACCGTTCCGTTCGCCACCATTCCATTGGTCAGCCGTGTCAGAGGAGGATTGGTTCGCACATAAGAGAGATTCAAGCGCCAGCTTAAGAGTTCACTATTCGTCGCCGCCGCCCCCAGTCGAGTGTCCCACAATTGCAGCGTCCAGGGTCCGAAAGCAGATTTGCCTAGCAACGGATTCATGGACTCCTCAGGCAGAAAATATTTGCGACCCGTATCGCGCATCTGCACGTGATCCAGCCAGACGCCAGGGGTGAGTCCTTCGAATTCAAGTATGGTTCCGTTCGAAGGAGCGACAAAAGTCAGGCGTTGAAGGCGCCAGCCATCGGAAACCGCTGAGAACGTGTTGGTGTAGCTGCCCAGCAAACGAACCTCTCCGATGGCAGAAGAAACAGGCGGCACGGCATTCGATGCGATTGCCGCGTTGAACGCTGTTTCCACTCGCAATGCATTCGTGCGCTGCAAGGCGCTGCTCACGACAAAATCCAGGACATTCACACCCGGCAGGAAGGGGCTCGTTTGATCCAGAGTAAGGACCGTAAAGGCCCCCGGACCGCCGTTGAGAGCGCCGACTGAGAAACCATTGAGCAAAATAGCGTTAATACCATCGGACGCCGCATATTTGAGATCGAGTTGTAAATTGTTTGTGTCGTAGCCCCGGAGGTTGAATCGCGTGCGATACATGACCGAGCCAAACGGACCACCGACATTGGTCGGATTTACGCCAATCCAACGCGAATTTCCGATCGTGGGATTCAGCCATGTTGGCCCTGCGCCCGATGGCGGTATGACATAAGCGTTAGACTGAGCAACAAGCGGCGCGGGCACGTTGGCAGCGATGGTGTAATGCGAATCCGACAAGCCAAAATCCAGCGGCATCAAATCGGCATCGACGCCGGTGTCGTAAACAACCTTTCTGGATGCTCGGGTTCTAAATTCAAGCACATACTCCTTGCCGGCCTCGGTCGGCAATAACCTCGAAACAACGCCAGTGCGAAGAAATAGATGGTTGGTATCGGAATAGGAAAAAGCCGTGTTGGATCGCACGTAGACTGAACTTGTTTTCACTGTCCACCCGTCAAAGATCATCCCGTTTGTGAACAGGCCGTTGGTATTCTCGAAACCGTTGATGAAGATGTTAGCCCCAACAAAATTCGTCTCACCAAACGGCGGAGGAGCGAACTTGATTGGTGTCGGCAGTTTGGCTGGATCGTCGGTGAAGGTCGCGTAGAGAGTTGAGTTCGTGAGCACTTCGAGTTCATCAATCCGGAAGGTATCGAACAACACCCCCGAAGCTCCGCCACTCAGGCCCTGAACGCCTAACAAGTTTGTGGTTGAAGTCGCGCGAAAGACGACGGAGGCGATTTTCCAATTCAATTGATCCCATGGACTGCTGGTCGGATCGGTCACCACCAAAGAAAACGTATTGCTTCCCGTAATTCCATTTGTCAGCCAGAGAATCGCCTGCGCTGGTCCAGCATCGGGATTCCGAGTGTAGGCAAATGAGAACTGATATAGTCGATTCGAAACCAATGTGACCGGACGAGCCATCGCGCCCTCCGTTCCTCCATCGATATCCATGCAATTGGTTCCCGTATGTGCAAGGACCATTCGTCCCGGAACAGGAGCAAGAATTTCAATATTTCCGGAATAGACGCGCCAACCGTCGTAACTCTCGCCTGGGTTCACTGTAATATTGACGGTATCTTCCAAGCTGCTATCCAGCACTCGTGCGCCGAAGTTGGTGACGACGACATTGGAGGAGGCGATGCCGTAGCCTTTGCCGATGTCGCGGCCGCGGTTTTCT
>JADMIO010841991.1_pt1 | contig 41062 bp, 31 predicted proteins | sample 8958161 | NCBI WGS metagenome assembly JADMIO01 (sample SAMN16585339, study PRJNA669376) | soil metagenome | isolation source: Crop rotation soil | place: USA: Cullars Rotation, Alabama | collected 2011
CTTTCCCAGGCCGGGGACGGGCCGCTCGCGCCGCCGCCGCACGCCGCCGGCCCGTTCGGCGTGGCGCTGGTGGACCTGTCCACCGGCGAGTTTCGGGCCGCGGAGTACGAGGGCCGTCCCGGCTTGCAGGCGCTGGCCGACGAGCTGAGCCTGTTGCGTCCGCGCGAGGTACTCGTTCCCGCGTCGTCGACGGTCACGACGGATCTCCCGGAGATCGCCGCGCTCGGCCTCGCCGTGACCACCGCCGAGGCGTCGACATTCGACATGCGCGCCGCGGAGCGCGGCCTGCACGAGCAGCTGCGCGTGCACAGCCTCGACGGCTTCGGTCTGCGGGCTCACGACGCCGCCACCCGCGCCGCGGGGGGCCTGCTCCACCATTTGAAGGTCACGCAGAAGGCGGACCTGCAGCACGTCCGCACGTTGACCTTCCGCTCCACCGCCGACGCACTTCGTATCGACGCCGTCACCTGCCGTCATCTCGAGCTCGTGACCGGAAGCGAGGGGAAGACCGAAGGCTCGCTCCTGCACGAGCTCGATCGCACCTCGAGCGCCATGGGCGGCCGGCTGATACGCGCGTGGATGCTGCGGCCGCTGATCGAACTGGAACGCGTCCGCGAGCGGCTCGACGCGGTCGAGGAATTCGCGTTCAAGACACCGGAGCGGGCACGTGTGCGGGAACGCCTGGCGTCGCTGCACGACATCGAGCGTCTGCTGGGCCGGGTGGTCCTGGGTACGGCGGGTCCTCGGGACCTGGCGGCGCTCGGGCGTTCGTTCGCGGTCATTCCCGACGTCGCGCAGGTGTTGGCCGAAGCGGCGGCGCCGCTCCTGGTCAGCCTGCGCGCCCAGCTCGACGATCTCGCGGACCTGCGGGAGGAGATCGGCCGGTCGATCGTGGACGAGCCTCCGGCCCTGGCCCGGGACGGCGGCTTCGTGCGCGATGGCCTCGACGCCCAGGTCGACGAGCTGCGGACCATCAGCCAGTCGGGGCGCCAGGTCATCGCCGACATGGAGATCGCCGAACGGGCGCGGACGGGGATCGCCTCGCTCAAGGTCCGGTTCAACCGGGTGTTCGGCTACTACATCGAGATCACGAAGGCGAACCTGCACCTGGCGCCTGCCGATTACGAACGCAAGCAGACCATCGCCGGCGGCGAGCGCTTCAGTACGCCCGCGCTACGCGACTACGAGACCAAGATCCTGGGGGCCGACGAGCGCATCCTGGCCCGTGAGCTCGAGCTGTTCGAGTTGCTGCGGGCCCGGATTGCCGATGAGGCGCCGCGGATTCAGGCCAGCGCCCGGGCCCTGGCCACACTCGACGCCTTGGCCGGGCTGGCCGAAACGGCCGCGATCCGCAACTACACCAAGCCGCACGTGCACGACGGCGACGAGTTGGTCGCCGTCGACGTCCGGCACCCGGTCGTCGAGGTCGGCGTCGCGGGCGGGTTCGTCCCGAACGACATCGATCTCAATGGGTCGACGCGGCAGGTGGTCCTTCTGACCGGCCCGAACATGGGCGGCAAGTCCACCTACTTGCGCCAGACCGCGCTCTTGCCAGTGATGGCGCAGATGGGTTCGTTCGTGCCGGCCCGCGACGCCAAGCTGCCGATCGTGGACCGCATCTACGCGCGCGTGGGCGCGTCGGACAACATCGCGCGCGGACAGTCCACGTTCATGGTGGAGATGCAGGAGACGGCCAACATCCTGCACACGGCCACCGCCCGCAGCCTCGTGGTGCTGGACGAGATCGGCCGCGGGACTGCGACCTTCGACGGGCTCAGCATCGCCTGGGCCGTGGCCGAGTATCTGGCCGGCCACGCAACCACCCGTCCGAAAACGCTCTTCGCCACGCACTATCACGAGCTGACGGACCTGGCCGACGCCTGGCCCGGCGTGGTGAACGCGCACGTGGCCGCGCGCGAATGGCGCGACGACATCGTCTTTCTTCGCAAGATCCTGCCCGGCCGCGCGGATCGCAGCTACGGTATCCAGGTCGCGCGCCTGGCCGGTCTGCCGCCGCAGGTCATCGCCAGAGCGCGCGAAATCCTCCAGGGGCTCGAGCGCGACGAATTGTCACGAGGCGGGCGTCCAGCGCTGGCCGTCGGCGCCGGCAGCCACACCGAACAGCTGGGCCTCTTCAGCGACAGCTCCGCCGAATGGCCGTTGCGCGGCCGCGCCGAGGCCCTTCTGCGCCGGTTGCAGGATCTGAATCTCGACGACACGACGCCGCGAGCGGCGCTCGACCTGCTGGCCGATCTGCAACGCATGGCCGCAACGGATGACGTGCCATCGTCCTGATCGCCTTCGCCGGCTGGTGACGGTCGCCGGCGCACTCCTGCTCTGCGCCGCCTGCCAGGCCGGAGCACCGGCAGATCCTGCGGTGCTCACGGTCGGGCTTCGCACCGGACCGAATACGCTGGATCCGCGATTGGGCGGCGACGCGGTCTCGCAACGGGTGTCGGAACTGATCTTCAGTCCGCTGATGGTGATCGGTCCGGATCTGCGGGCGACGCCGCACCTGGCGGAGCGGCTCGACAATCCCGACCCGCTCACCTACGTCGCGCACCTGCGGCACGGGGTGCGCTTCCACGACGGACGCGCGCTGACGGCGGCCGACGTCGTCTACACGTTCAACGCCCTTCTCGATCCCGCCTTCGTCTCGCCGCTCAAGGGTGCCTACAGCGTGCTCGCGTCGGTGACGGCCCCGGACGACTTCACCGTCGTGTTTCGCTTGAGGGAACCGTTCGCGGCCTTTCCCATCCAGCTGGTCCTGCCGCCGATCGTGCCCGCGGGGTCGGGCGAGGCGATGCGGACGCATCCGGTTGGCACCGGCCCGTATCGGTTCGTGGAGTACGCCACCGACGATCACGTTCGCCTGGCGGCGTACGCGGACTACTTTCTCGGCCGCCCGGCCAACGCGGGCCTGGTCCTCAAGGTGGTGCCCGACGACACGATGCTCGGCCTGGAGTTGCGTCGCGGATCGGTGGATCTGGTGGTGAACGACCTGATGCCCGACATCGTGCACCAGCTGACGCGCGACCCGGCGCTGCAGGCGCACACCACGCCCGGAGTCGATTTCTCCTACCTGGCGTTCAACTTGCGCGACCCGGTGCTGCGCGACCGTCGCGTCCGCCAGGCGATCGGCTATGCCATCGACCGGCAGGCGATCGTGGACTACCTGCGGCGCGGCCTGGGACGGTTGGCCACCGGGCTGGTTCCATCACAGTCACCCGTGTTCACAGCCGACGTACGGCAGTTCACCCACGATCCCGCGCGGGCGATGGCCTTGCTGGACGACGCGGGCTATCCGGACCCGGACGGGCCGGGGCCGCGCATGCGTTTCCGGCTGTCACTCAGCACGTCCACCGCGGAAGAAGCGCGTCTGCAGTGCGCCATCATCCAGGAGCACCTGCGGCGCGTCGGCATCGACGTCGAGGTGCGATCCTCGGAGTTCGCCACCTTCTACCAGGACGTGGTCCAGGGCCGCTTCCAGCTGTTCACGTTGCAATGGGTGGGCGGCTCGATGGTGGATCCGGACATCCTGCGACGCGTCTACCATTCCAGCCAGACCCCGCCCGCCGGCTTCAACCGCGGTTTCTATGACAATCCCGAGGTGGATCGCCTGCTGGACGAAGCCTCGACGGCCGCCAGCGACGACGACCGCCGCCGTGCGTACGTCGCGGTTCAGCGGCTGGTGGCCGACGACGCCGTCTACATCCCGATCTGGAACAAGACGAACGTGATCGTGGCGCGCCGCGGGTTGACCGGGGTGACCCTTGGCCCGCTCGGCGAATATCTGCCGCTGCGTGAGGTCGCGCGAGCGACGGCGACGGCTACGACTTCGACGCGCTGAGTCCGTCGAGCTCGGTGCGCGCAACCGGGGCGTAAGGTGAGTTCGGATGCTGGTCCACCACCTGCTGGAAGGTCTTGCGCGCCTCCGCGGCGTCGCCCTTCGCGCGATACGCCCGGCCGAGCTCCACGAGCAGCGCATCGACCGGCAGATCGTCGGCTTGTTGCGCGACCAGTTCCTTCCACGACGCGATGGCCGCATCGACCTGTCCGCCGCGTGCCTGCGCGTCGGCCTTGCCCATCCGCGCCATCCGGCCATACAGCGAATTCGGACCCGCCCGGCGCGCCACCTCCTCGAACTCGGTGACCGCTTCGGTGTTCTTGCCCACCGCGGCCAGGGCCCCTGCCCAGTGATAGCGCGCCGTCAGTCCCGCGGGACTGTCCGGCGCCGATTCGGCGGCTGCCTGCAACTTGGGAATCGCCACCGCCAGCTTGGCGGCCTCGGTCGTGAACGTTCCGGTCGCGCCCAGCTGCGCGGCTGCTGGCCCCTCGCCCGCTGCTCCCGCGCTCGACAACGGCACCACGCGTGCGTTCAACGCCACCATGGCCTCGGCCAGCAGTTCCTGCCCCTTCGCTTGCGAGCGCTGGCGGTAGGTGTTGAACCCGAACACCACGGCCACCACCACCACGACGGCGCCCACTGCGTAGAGCAGCTGACTGCCGCGGTTCTCGAGCGCGTGCGACACGCTGGCCATCGTGGCCGCCAGCTCGTTGTCCTTCAGATGCTGTCGTTCGTTGCGCTTCATGATCTCGATCCTGCTTCGTCCGTCCCGGCGACGCCGCCGTCCGGTCGCGTCAAAAACTTGGTGTTCCCGGGCAGATTCGAACTGCCGGCCTGGCGCTTAGGAGGCGCCCGCTCTATCCATCTGAGCTACGGGAACGCAATGTCGTCAACTGCCTAGTTTACCGTGACTTGCTCGGCCACGACCTGCTCACCGTTGCTAAGAGGCGCCGGGTCGGTCTCGCCCTCGTTTGCAACCGGATTGCAACGGGAGGCGTCTAGCCGACGCATGGCATCCTGTAATCCTACCCGAGTCGCGTTGAGGTAGGTGCTCGTCTGGCTGATATTGGCGTGCCCGAGCATGTGCGCCACCGAGTGTAACGGCCACCCGGCCTCCAAACCGCCCACGGGAACATGGCCTTCACGACCTGCACGTACTTGTTCCGGGTACTCGCGGCCTTCCCTTCCGACCGGAGACCTGCAAGAACGCCTCGAGGTCGTCTTCGCTAATCGAGGAGGGGTCCGTTCGCCGAACGACACGCCACTGATAGCCGTCGCCTTCCACTGCGCGAAGCATGTTCGGGTGTTCCGGCCCACCGGCTTGCCCACCCGCTCGAAGTACTTGTCGCCGAACTTCTCGAGCGTCAGAACTTCAGACGCGGGCGGCGGTGCTGGTGCCTCGTCGGCGCGACGCCGAAATGTCCCTGCTCGGATCCGGTCGCGCCAGGCATCCGCCAGAGCCTCAGCCTTCGTCTTCCGTCGATGTGTTTCCGCGCCTCAGTATCGACAGAGAACCGATAGGCAGGCCCTCCGTGTATCTTGAAGTTGAAGTGCCACGAGTGTGCGCACTTCGCCCATGAGCGTCGGGGGCAGGCGCACACCTTGCGTAGCCCCTCGATTCACACTTCGCGTGCGAGTCTTTTCCATCGTTGGTGCTCCTTTGTATTGAGCCACCGTCCCCGAAGGCGGCTCGAGCATTCGGTCTGGCACCCATGGGCGTGGCAAAAAGGCCGTAACAGTCGTGAGCGACGACGTTTGTCGCCGCTGAGTGCGACTTTCGATTAAATCTTTGTAAATTGGACAACCCGCTCTCAATTGCACAGAAAATTCGCAGTAAGCTCCGCGCTCGCCTGCTGATGAATGGCAGGCGTTGAGGAGAGCCTCCCCATGTGTCGAGTCATGCGTCTTTCCGCCGCGGTTGCAGTCGCAATCACGGTCCTCGTGAGTACGGCGTCTGCCGCGCCCATCACGGTCACTAACAACAGCTTCGAGACCGGGTCGTTCGTCAATGACGGCAACGGTACGGACGTACTGGCAGTCGGTTCTACGGCTATCACCGGCTGGACGGTCACAGGCGATCAACTCGCCTGGATCATCTCGCCCAATCCTTGGGGACTGACGGCCGAAGACGGCAATGCGTTTCTCGATCTGACCGCTTATCCGGCCGGCGCGCCGTTTGGTGGGATCAGCCAGACGCTGACGACCACGGCCGGTGACCAGTATGAGGTGAGCTACTACTTGGGTACTTACACCTCGCGCTGGGGCGGCCCTCCCGTCTCGATTCAGGCGAGCGCCGCCGGGACGAATCAGACCTGCACCGTGAGCACTACCAGCACGTCGTCGACCTGGACACTGTGCACCATGCAGTTTGTCGCGTCTGGCGCTAGCACCGCATTGAGTTTCCTTGGCACTGCGGGTTATCAGTACATCGGCCTGGACAACGTCAGCGTGAACGACCTGGGGCCGGTTACGACGACCACGACCACGACGACCAGCGGGACCACGAGCGGGACCCCGACTACTGGAGGCGTGCCGGAACCGGCGTCGCTGCTGCTGATGGGCGCCGGGATTGGCCTCTGCGCGTGGCGAACGAGGACGAAAGCCGGCCAGACGAGCGCATAAACTCACACCCTTCAAGCGTGCGAAGTGGAACGGCGCCCGCCGTTCCACCTCCTCACCGCTCAACGTCCGGTCGCTCGCGGAGTCACCTTGCGGAGTCCGCAATTCACACTCCGGGCGCAAGTCTTCTCTTTGTTTATGGGTTCTTTATAAGGTCGACGAAGCCCTGACCCACGAGGGTCCGGCGCACCTTCTCCGCGAAGATGCGAGCGTCGGTTCAAGTCCCGCGCGGGCCGCGTCTCGATGATGTGGTCCTCGCTATAGCCCATCCGCACCTCCAAGCCCCTGACGTGCGTCTCGATGGTGCAGGTCATGATCTTGTTGGTCGCCCCCGACAGCCGCCAGCACACCTCACGGAACGGCGTGCGCGGCACAAGCGGCGGTGGGAGCCACTCGTCCATTGACCATTCCTTGTCCTCGTTAGAGCGGAGTCGCCGATCAAGATCTCGCAGGGCCTCAAGATCTCCGGCCCGGTGTACAACTCGGCCACCGGCAACTTCGTGTCACACGAGACCGTGAACCACGGGCGCGAGGAATACGTGCGCGGTGAGGTTCACACCAACACCGTGGAAGGCTTCCTTTCCCTGCTGAAGCGCGGCGTGAACGGGGTGTACCATCACGTGAGCCGTGGCCATCTGGCCCGCCACTGCGATGAGTTTGCCTTCCGGTCCGAGAACCGGGACATCAGCGACGCGCACGGACCAAGCTGCTGGTCGAAGGCGCCGAAGGCAAGCGGCTGACCTACAAGCAGCCAGCGTGAGCAGGCACGGGCCGCTCGCGCATCGTGGAACAAGGCATGGGGACTGTATCAACGGTCCCTATGGGACGTGATGTGGGCGCGGAAGGTGGCGAAGAAGCGGTAGGAGGAACCGATGCAAAAGCTGGTGATCTCCGTGGTGTTGTTTCTCGCCATGGCCATCTGGACGTGGTTCAACTGGATGGGTTTGTGAACCCAGTAGGACTCGAGTCCAGGTGGGGACGCCAGCCCTCGCGAAAGCGAAGGTTCGCGGTGGCGCGCAGGTACCGGATCGTTTGCAACGGATTGCAACGGATTCCAGAACACGCGGGTCCAGGAGGCCACAAGTCACGGCGCTCGGAAACAGAAACGCCCGCCAATCCACAGGAGGGACTAGCGGGCGACAAGTGCGGATCGCTTAGCAGGCGCCCGCTCTATCCATCTGAGCTACGGGAGCGCGCCCTTTAGAATACGGCCCAGTGCTAGTCGCTGGAACACCTTCGGTGTTCCAGGATTCGCCGTAGCGCCCTCGATAGCGTGCCCATGAGCCACTGGCTCTTTGGCCCAGGACCCCCATGCAGAGCCCAAAGTCCTCGTTCAGTAATGCAAGACCGAGTGGACCCGCTCGTCGCCCAGCTTGATCTTGCCGTTCAGGAAGCCCAGTTCGATCAGGAACGACAGGCCCTCCAGCGAGGCACCGAGTCCCGTCACCAGCTTCACCGCCGCGGCGGCGGTGCCGCCGGTGGCCAACACGTCGTCCACGATCAGGGTGCGCTGCCCCTTGGTCAGGGCGTCGGTGTGGATCTCCAACGAGTCGGTCCCGTACTCCAGCGCGTAGGACTCCCGGAGGGTCGCCGACGGCAGCTTGCCCGGTTTGCGGATGGGCACGAAGCCGGCGTTGAGCCGCTCGGCCACCGCTGCGCCCAGAATGAACCCACGGCTCTCGATGCCGACGACCGCCTCGATGCCCGCGCCCGCAAAAGGAGCCGCCAACTGGTCGATCGCGGCCCTATACCCGTCGGGATCGCGGAGGAGCGTCGTGATGTCGTAGAAGAGAATCCCGGGCTTTGGATAGTCGGGTACGTGGCGAATGCGTGCTTTGAGATCCATGGAGGGTGGGCGCCGGCGGGCGTCTACCGGACGAAAGTGAATTTGGCCTGGGCCGACGTGCTGCTGCCGAACGGCCACAGGATCGACCCGTTGCCGGGACGTGCCGAGGCCCGTACAGTCACGTAGTACTCGCGGTTCGGCTCGAGAATGTTGGTCTTGAAGAGCGGCAGCCGCACGAGCGAGGTGGTCCACAACCGGACCGCGGCCTCGTCCTCGGTCTGGCGTGAATCGACGAGATGGCCATCCACGGTGCGGGTGAGCGCGTAGCGCCGCGTGAGGTTGTCGAACTCGACGCTGCTCGTGGCGGTGGCCGTCCCCATCGTCCGGTCCACCCAACCCGGAACGTCGAGCTTCAGTTCCACGGTGTAGGTGAAGGTGGTCTTGAGACCGCTCTGCACCGCCGCCCGCACTTCGTCGGTGAACCCGTCTGCCAGGGTGAAGGTGACGAGCACCTGGTCGTCCCGTACGAGCGGGACCACGCGCAGGCCTTCTTCGGCTAATGCGACGCGGCCCGAGGCCGACAGCATGACGACGAGCAACGCCCCAAGGGCGAGGTTGTTCGATCGTTTGCCGGACTGTGAAACCACGTCACGCATTTGTGGCCGCCGAAACTGTAGCACAGATACCGCCAAGCTGGTCCGTCACGGATGGTATGATCCGAACCGCCTTACAGTAGAGATTCACCGTGCGCAGCGCCAAAGTTGTTCTCGCGGGTTCTCTACTTGCTCTGCTCGCCGGGGTCTGGCCCGCGTCCGGGCAGACGCTGACCTTCTCCCTGTTCGAACGGTACCTCGACTCACTCCGGGAACAGGCGGCGATCCCGGGGATGTCGTTCGCCATCATCGAAAATGGCGAAGTACGGGGCCGTGGTCTCGGCAAGCAGGACCTCGAATCCAATATCGCAGCCACGCAAGACACCACCTACAACATCGCGGGGCTCTCGCAAACGCTCGGTGCCGCCATGCTGTTGCGAACATGCCACGAAGACGATTCGCTCGAGCTCAACGACCGGGTGGTGCGGTGGGTACCCCAGTATCCGGATCGGGCGGCCACGGTTGCCCAACTGTTGACCCACACCGTCACCGGGCAGTTCGCCTACGACCTCGACCGCTTTGCAGGGCTCACCGACGTTATCGTCGAGTGCGCCGACGTTCAGTATGGCTATGCACTGAACGGCACGGTGTTCGACCCGCTCGGGATGACCAGCTCTGCCCCTGGCAGCTCGTTCGACGGCACACCGGCTTTTGGGGAGTCCACGCGCTCGCGCTTCGAGGAGATCGTCCGGCGCATGGCACCGGCCTACCGCGTGGACCGCAGCCGGGCGACCCGCGTCGACATGCCGGCGGCACGAGTGTCGGCGGCGTCGGGCGTGATTTCCAGCGTCATGGATCTCGCACGGTTCAGCCAGGCGCTCGATTCGGGGTCGGTGATCACCGCCACCGATCTGCAAGCCTCGTGGACGCAGGCGCGCGTGCAAGGCGAGCCGGTACCGACCGGCCTCGGCTGGTTCGTGCAGAACTACAATGGCGAAGCGCTCGTCTGGCAGTTCGGTCAGGTAAGCGATGGCCATTCAGCACTCTTCCTGAAGGTGCCGGCACGCGGCCTGACATTCATAGCGCTCGCCAACTCGGACGGTCTGACTGCACCGTACAACCTGCAGAACGGCGACGCCAGGAATTCCCCGTTCGCGGCGCTCTTCCTGAAATTCTTCCTGCCTTGATGCGGGTCGTTCGCGTCGTCGTGCTGGCCGTCGCCGCCGTGACGTGGGCGCGTGCGTCGGAGGCGGAAGTCCTCGTCATCCCGTTCATCGGCGGAGCGTTCCACGGCCAGGCGACGCTGCCGGCGCCGGGGATCATCGCTCCCGCGCCGGTGGATCTGTCGACGAGCCTCGCCATTGGCGTGGCGGGCGTGTGGTTGACCTCCGGCATCTTCGGTGCCGAAGCCGAGCTGGTGTACTCGCCGAGCTTCTTCGAGAGGGCCGGTACATTCGCTCTTCCCAGCAACCGGATCAGCAGCCGGTCGACAACTCTCAGCGGCAACGTGGTGGTGGCGATGCCCCGTTCCGTGACCCGTGACTCGCTTCGCCCTTACCTCATCGGCGGTCTCGGTGCGCAGAGAGCCGCCGTCAACGACCTGCTCGCTATCAACACGATCGATCGGAATCTCCTGGTGCTCAACGTCGGCGGCGGCGTCATCGGCTACCTCGGGAATCGTTCCGGTGTCCGGTTCGACCTCCGGCGGACCCATGTCATCCACGACGGGGACACGCCGCCGGTCGAGCTGAGCTATTGGCGGGCCACCGTCGGCGTGACCCTCCGGTACTGACCGGGGCACCGTTCCTGCATACCTCTGCGGATGAGGCCGCTCCCCGGCCACCACCGCGGAGGTTCGCATGACTGACCGCACACGTATCTTCTCGCTCCGGGGCGCCGTCGCGCTGAGCTTCGCGCTTGCCGTCGTCGCCCCTGGACGTCTCGACAGTCAGACCAAGATCAAAGCAGGCAGCAACAGCTATACCCCGGCGCAGGACGTTCAGCTGGGACAAGAAGCCGCCGCGCAGGTCCGCAAGGAGCTGCCGCTGCTGAAGGACGAGCGGGTGGACGCCTTTGTGGACAAGGTGGGCAAACGCCTGGTCACCGCCATTCCACCCGAGTTCGCGCACCCCGAGTTCCGCTACACGTTCGAGGTCGTGAACCAGAAGGAGATCAACGCCTTCGCGTTGCCCGGCGGACCGATGTTCCTGAACCGCGGGATGATCCAGGCCGCCAAGTCCGAGGCCGAGGTCGCCGGGGTCATGGCTCATGAGATGTCGCACGTGGCGCTTCGTCACGGCACGGCCCAGGCCACCAAAGCGCAGAAGTTTCAGCTCGGCGCGATCCTCGGGCAGATTGCCGGAGCGGCGGTCGGCGGGACGCTGGGCAGCATCATCGGCCAGGGCAGCCAGATCGGACTCGGGACGTATTTCCTGAAGTTCGGCCGGGCGGCGGAAAGCGAAGCCGATCTGCTCGGCGCGCAGATGCTCGCGCGCGCGGGGTACGATCCTCGTCAGATGGCGAACATGTTCAAGACCATCGAGGGCGAGGGCGGCAGCCGCGGTCCCGAGTTCCTGAGCGACCACCCGAACCCCGGAAATCGCTACAACGCCATCAACAAGGAAGCCGACTCCCTCAGGGTCCAGGGCAGCTACTCGACCGGCGATTTCACTACGGTGCTAACGCGCCTGAACGGCATGGCACCGGCGCTGACCGCGGAGCAGATTGCCGCCAACAACAAGAGGGGGACCACCCGCACCGCTGCGCAGCGCAACGTGCGCGTGGAACCACCCGTGTCACAGGCGCGGACGTATCAGCCGGCCCGATTCCTCCGCGTCAGCGTGCCCGCCAACTGGGAGCAGCAGCAGGGGTCCGACGTCGTGACCTACGCTCCGGAAGGTGGGTTCACGGAAGACTCCAGCGGGCACACCACCTTCACCCACGGGCTGCAGGTGGGCGTGGCGCAGGGCGGCACCGGCGATCTCCAGCACGACACGACGGCGCTGCTCCGGGGTTTCGCCCGCGGGAATCCCGGCCTCCGTTCGTCCGGCTCGCGCCGCGAGTCCATCGGTGGACGCGAAGGGCTGACGACCACCCTGACCAACCAGTCCGACGACACAGGCCAGCCAGAATCGATTACCGTCTCCACCACGCACCTCAGGGACGGCAACGTGCTGTATCTTGTGGGCGTGGCGCCGTCGTCCGAGAGGCCCGTCTACGAGGACGCGTTCAGCCGCGTGCGGCAGTCGCTTCAGATTCGGGACTGAGGATCGATTCACGACCGAGGTGCTATGAACCGTCCGCCCGTTGTCCTGGCCGCGCTCATCGCCGGCATCCTCGGTTCCGTCGTCGTGATCGGGCAGGCGCCGCCAGCGGCGCCTACGCCCGAACGGGACTTTCTCTCCCGGATTCGGCGGCTGACCGTGGAAGGCCGGCGGGCGGGCGAAGGGTATTGGGCACCGGATGGCAAGTCGCTCGTCTTTCAGAGCGAACGCGAACCGGGCAATCCGTTCTATCAGATCTACCGGCTCGATCTGACCACGGGCACCTCGACGCGAATCTCGCCCGGCGTCGGCAAGACGACGTGCTCGTTCATCGACCCGGCGACCGACGACGTCCTGTTCGCCTCGACGCATCACGATCCGCATTCCAAGCAGCTCCAGGACGAGGAGCTGAAGTTTCGCGCCAGCGGACAAGAACGCCGCTACTCGTGGGACTACGACCCCGAGATGGAGTTGTACGTGCGCAGCGCCAAGACCGGAGAGCTGCGCCGGCTGACCAACACGAAGGGCTACGACGCCGAGGCCAGCTACTCCCCCGATGGCCGGTGGATCGTCTTCTCCTCGACGCGCCAGGCCTACGACCACCAGCTGTCGGCGGCCGAACGGAAGCAGTTGGAGGTGGACCCCTCGTACTTCGGCGAGATCTACATCATGCGGACCGACGCGGGAGAATCGAGCGCCAAGCGCCTCACATCGGTCGCCGGCTACGACGGAGGCCCGTTCTTCTCCCCCGACGGCACACGCATCATCTGGCGGCGCTTCGACGAGCGCGGCCTCATCGCCGACGTCTGGACGATGAAGCTGGACGGTACCGACCAACGCCAGATCACGAACTTCGGCGCGATGAGCTGGGCACCCTACTTCCACCCGTCCGGCGAGTACATTTTGTTTGCGTCCAACAAGCTCGGCTTCGAGAACTTCGAAATCTTCATGGTGGACAGCGACGGGCGCAAGGAGCCGGTGCGCGTGACGTATTCGGACGGGTTCGACGGGCTGCCCGTGCCCTCGCCGGACGGCCGGCAGCTGGCGTGGACGTCGAGTCGCGGCGGTGGCCGGGAAGGCCAGATCTTCCTCGCCCAGTGGAACCATGAGCAGGCGCGCAAAGCGCTGGCCGCTGCGCCGCCCCGCAAGAACCCATGAGGCACCGCGGGCCCAGGTAGTTCGTTCTCTCATGCACCAGCGACGTCAAGGCTTTCCCATGCACCAGTACCTGATACGTCTGACGGCGGCCGGACTCGCGCTGGCCCTCGCCACCACCCCCGCTCAGGCCCAACAGCCGGCGCCAACGACCCGCGATTACGTCGGCACGCTCGCCTCGGAGGCGCTCGACGGACGCGAAGCCGGGACACCGGGTGAGCAGAAGGCGGGCGAGTACATCGCCGCGCAACTGGCGCGTCTGGGCGCCAAACCGCTTCCCGGCCGGCCGGACATGTTCGTCTCCTTCGAATTCACCGCCGGCAGCAAGGACGGCGGTTCGAAGCTGCACGTCGAGGGCAATCAACAGGCCGCTGCGGACTTCACCGGCGCGAGCGACGTGCTGGCGATGTCGTTCTCGGATGACGGCACCGTCTCCGGCGACGTGGTGTTTGCCGGCTACGGGCTCGTCGTGCCCGAGAACCAGAACTTCGGCTACGACAGCTATGCCGGCCTGGACGTGACCGGGAAGATCGTCATGGTCCTGCGCTACTTTCCCGAGAACACGGACCAGGCCACGCGTGCCGTCCTCGCCCGCTACTCGGACCTCCGCTACAAGGCCCTCGCGGCCCGGCAGCGTGGCGCGCGCGGACTGCTGGTGGTCGCCGGCCCCGCCTCCCCCAATCAGGGACTGACGATTCCGATGACCTTCGACACGGCCCTCGCGGGGTCCGGCATCAGCGCGGCCAGCATCAGCGGGCGCGTCGCGGAGGCCATTCTTGGCGGACGCACGCTCAAGTCGCTGCAGGACCCTCTCGACGGCGGCAATCCGCACGTGGCCGGCGTGGCCACCGGACGGCGCGTTTCCCTGACCACCGCGGTCGTGCGGCAGCGCTACACCGCGCGCAATGTCGTAGCCTACCTGCCGGCAACGAAGAGCGTCGCCGCCGTGGCCAAGCCGTGGGTGGCGCTGGGCGCGCACTACGATCACCTGGGACACGGCGAGCGCGGCAGCTCGCTGGCCGAGCGTGACCAGGCCGGCAAGGCGCACGTGGGCGCCGACGACAACGCGTCGGGCACGGCCGCCGTGCTCGCCGCCGCCGCCCTGCTCGCCAAACGGGAACGCGCCCGGAACGTGGTGGTGGGCCTCTGGTCGGCGGAGGAGATCGGCCTCATCGGCTCGGCCGCGTTCGTCTCCGGCAACCTGGTGCGGCCCGACGATATCGCCGCCTACCTGAACTTCGACATGGTCGGGCGCATGGTGGACAACAAGCTCGCGGTCCAGGCTACGGGTACGAGCGCTGGCTGGGGCACGCTGCTCGAGCAGTTGAACGTCATGGCGGGGTTCGACCTCGCGCTCCAGCCCGACCCGTATCAGCCCACCGACGTGTCCAGCTTCAACCAGGCCGGCGTCCCCAGCCTGTCGTTCACGACCGGTGGACACGCGGACTATCACAAGCCCTCCGACACGCCCGACAAGATCAACTACGACGATCTGGAGCGCATCGCGGCATTTGCCGCGGCCATCGTCGGCCGCGTGATGGACACGCCGCAGCCGCCCACGTTCGTCAAGGTGGAGCAATCGTCGCAAACCGCCGGGAGGACGGGTCTACGGGTGTTCACCGGCACCGTGCCGGACTACACGTCCACGGCCAAAGGACTGCTGCTGAGTGGCGTAGTGGGCGGCGGGCCGGCCGAGCAGGCCGGCTTGCAGAAGGGCGATCTCATCACGGAAATCGCCGGCCAGAAGATCACGAATATCTACGACTACACCTACGCGCTCGAGTTGCTGAAGATTGGCCAGCCCGCGGCCGTCGTCTACGTCCGCGACGGTAAAGAAGTGAAGACGACGCTGACACCCTCGGCGAGAAGGTAAGGGGCCAAAGGCTAAGGGCCAAGGACTAAAGGCCTGGAGGCGACGGAGGCGACTGCTACGCGTCTGCCGCCGATTGCGAGTTCTTGTCCGGAGCCCTTCCGGCCAGCGTTCTTGGCGGGCCCTTAGATTTGCCCTTGGTCCTTGGCCTATTTCTCCACCGCTCCATCAGAGGCACCGATGGCGGCGCCTTCTTCCTCGAGCATGTGCTCGGCGTCCTCTATGGCGGGGCCCGGCGGCGCGGGGCCCTGCGCGCGTGCGTACAAGTACGACACCGCGAAGATCACCACGATGAGGCCCAGCGAGAACCAATGGGGTATCTGGACGTGCACGTAGCCGGCGACGTGCAGGTATTCCCACGCCAGCTTCACTCCGACCCACGCGATGATGACGAACGCGCCGTCGACCAGCGCCGGATACCGTTGGACGAGGCTGATCAGCTGGCCGACCACCAGCCGCATCGCGACGATCCCGAGGATGCCGCCCGTGATGACCACCCAGAGCTTGGGCGACATCGCCACGGCGACCAGGATCGAGTCGATCGAGAAGGCCAGGTTCACCAGCTCGACGCGGAGCACCGTGGCCCAGAACGGTGACAAGCCCAGCCAGCCCTTGGACTTCGGGGCCTGCCGCCGATCCTCGCCGTGCTCGTGCCGGAAGAAGTGGGTGTAAGCCAGATACAGCAGGTACAGCCCGCCGACGAGGCGCACCCATCCCACCTGAATCAAATAAGCGGCCGCCAGCGTGGCGATGACGCGGAAGACGAAGCCGCCGATGAGACCGTAGCGCAAGGCGGCCTGGTGCTGTTTGGCCGGCAGGCCCAGCACCATGATGGCCATCACGAGCGCGTTGTCGGCGCTCAGCAGTCCCTCGAGGATGACGAGCAACCCAATCGTGACGAGATCGCCGATTTGTACGTCCACGGTCCCACCATCGTATCGCGTCTCGCGCGCCGGCCGGACCAATCGGCATGGGGTTGCATGCGCGAGGTCACCTCATGGTCTGCTCACAACTTGACACGAGTCGAATCAACTACTAGACTTGGTTCATGTCATGGAAGTGCTACGAGCCGAGTCATCAGGTGCGGATGGGCCAGATGCCCGTGCACGGTTTGATGGAGGGGCTGGAGCCGTGGCGATGAGGCCGATCGAGGACGAGCTCTTTCTCATCAGCATGGCCGCGGAAGTGCTGGGCATGCATCCGCAGACCCTGCGCAAGTACGAGCGGATGGGCTTGGTCCGTCCGCCACGGACGGTCGGGAGCATGCGTCTCTACACCCGCGACGAGCTCGAGCGGCTGCGTCAGATCAAGTACCTGGTGGACGAAGTGGGAATCAACCTGGCCGGCGTGCAGCGCCTGCTGGAGATTGGCGAACAGGTACGGCGGATGAAACCGCTACTGGACGAACGGATGCTCGCGACCGAGGGTGGCCGGCGGCGGCTGCTGCTGGAGATGCGGCGCCTCGGCGACGCCGTCGGAGTGTAGCGCGTCATGGACTTCAAGGACTACTACGCGACGCTCGGCGTCCCAAAGACGGCCACGGACAAAGAGATCAAGCAGGCCTTCCGCAAGCTGGCTCGCAAGTTCCATCCGGACGTCAACGCCGGCGACAAGACGGCCGAGGCGCGCTTCAAGGACATCAACGAGGCGAATGAGGTCCTCGGCAACCCGGAGACGCGCAAGAAGTACGACGAGCTGGGCGCGAACTGGCGGATGTACGAACAGGCACAGGCACGGGGCGGACCGGATCCGTTCGCGCAAGCCCGGGCCGGACAGGGCGCCGGCTTCCGGACGATGTCGGAAGAGGAGATGGAGGAGCTGTTCGGCGACTCGCATCCCTTCTCCGACTTCTTCACCACGTTCTTCGGCGGCCAGGCCTCTGGCGGCGCACGTGCCGGGCGCCGGGCCCGCGCGGGACGCGACGTGGAGCATGAGATTGAGCTGTCGCTCGAGGACGCCTATCGAGGTGTGACGCGGCGGTTGCGGCTGCAGCACGATGGCCAGATCAAGCCCGTCGACGTGCGGATTCCCCCGGGCGTCGGCGACGGCTCGCGTGTGCGGATCGCGGGCGAAGGTGAAACGGGGTCTGGCGGCGCACCGGCCGGTGATCTGTTCCTGCGGATCCGGCTGACGCCGCATCCGACGTTCGAACGCAAGGGACAGGATCTGTACGTGACGGTGCCGGTGCCGGTCACCACCGCCGTGCTCGGCGGACAGGTGGAGGTACCGACGCTCAACGGCAACACGGCGCGCCTGCGCGTGCCGAAGCTGACGCAGAACGGCCAGGTCTTCCGGTTGAAGGGATATGGCATGCCCGCGGTGGGCAGCAGCGAGCCGGGACACCTCTATGCGAAGGTCGATGCCCAGCTTCCCACGACGCTGACCCCGCAGGCCGAAGAGCACTACGCGGCGCTCGCCAAATTGGGAGCGCCCGAATCCACGACGAAGGCGGGATGACGACATGAGCACGATGAAGCTGACCGAAAAGGCCCAGGAAGCTCTGATGGCGGCGCAGAGCCTCACCGGCGAGCGCAACCACGCCGAAATGACGCCCGAGCACCTTTTGCTCACGCTGATCGAACAGCAGGGCGGCATCGTGTCGTCACTGCTCCGGAAGCTGAACGTGGATCCGGCGGCCGCGGCACGCGAGGTGCGCAAGCTCGTCGACGGCATGCCCCAGGTCCGCGGCGGCGACGTGCAGCCGTCGCCGCGCATCCGCTCCGTGCTCGACGCGGCTCAGGCCGAAGCCACCCGGCTGCAGGACGACTACATCAGCACCGAGCACCTGTTCATCGCCCTGGCCACCGAGGCCGGCCGCTCGCCCGGCGCGCAGCTGCTGCAGCGCCTGGGCATCACCAAGGACGCGCTCTACGGCGCGCTGACGCAGGTGCGCGGCAGCCAGCGGGTGACGTCGCCGAACCCGGAGTCGACGTACGAAGCCCTGGCGCGTTACGGGCGCGACCTCACGGATCTGGCGCGCAAGGGCAAGCTCGATCCGGTGATCGGACGGGACGAGGAGGTACGCCGCGTCATCCAGGTGCTGTCCCGCCGAACCAAGAACAACCCGGTCCTCATCGGCGAACCAGGCGTCGGCAAGACCGCCATCGTCGAGGGTCTGGCGCAGCGGATCGTACGCGGCGACGTGCCCGAAGGTTTGAAGAACAAGAAGATCTTCGGACTCGACATGGGCGCCCTGGTGGCCGGCGCCAAGTATCGCGGCGAGTTCGAGGAACGCCTGAAGGCCGTACTGAAGGAGATCACCGACTCGAACGGCATGATCGTCCTGTTCATCGACGAGCTGCACACGGTGGTCGGTGCCGGCGCCAGCGAAGGCGCCATGGACGCGTCGCAGATGCTGAAGCCGATGCTCGCGCGCGGCGAGCTGCACACGATCGGTGCCACCACGCTCGACGAGTACCGGAAGTACATCGAGAAGGACGCGGCGCTGGAGCGGCGCTTCCAGCCGGTGATGGTCGACGAACCGACGGTCGAGGACACCATCTCGATTCTGCGCGGCCTGCGCGAGCGTTACGAGATCCACCACAAGGTGCGGCTCAAGGACTCGGCGCTCGTCGCGGCGGCCCTGCTCTCCCACCGCTACATCGCGGACCGCTTCCTGCCGGACAAGGCCATCGACCTGGTCGACGAGGCCGCCTCCAAGCTGCGGATGGAGATCGACTCGATGCCCGCCGAGCTCGATGAGGTGCGGCGCCGCGTCATGCAGCTCGAGATCGAGCGCGAGGCGCTGCGCAAGGAAAAGGACAAAGCGTCGCAGGAACGGCTGGTCAGGCTGGAGAAGGAACTGGCCGACCTGAAGGAGGAAGAGCGGCGCCTGCAGGCGCAGTGGCAGCAGGAGAAAGACGAGCTGTCGGGCAGCAGCAGCATCAAGGAGCAGCTCGAGCAGGCGCGCCTGGCGCTCGACGACGCGAAGGCCCAGGGCGATTTCACCAAGGCCTCGGAACTGCAGTACGGGCGCATCCCCGAGCTCGAGCGGCGGCTGACGCAGCAAGAGGGCGACGGCCAGCCGAAGGGGCCGCGCATGTTGAAGGAGGAAGTGGACGAGGAGGACATCGCCGAAGTGGTGGCCAAGTGGACCGGCATCCCGGTCAGCCGCCTGATGGAGGGCGAAGTCCAGAAGCTCGTGCGGATGGAGTCGCGCCTGCACGACCGGGTGATCGGCCAGGACGAGGCGATTACGGCGGTGGCCAACGCCATCCGCCGGGCCCGCGCCGGCCTGCAGGACCCGAACCGTCCGCTCGGCAGCTTCATCTTCCTGGGGCCCACCGGCGTCGGTAAGACCGAACTGGCGCGCGCGCTGGCCGAGTTCCTGTTCGACGACGAACACGCGATGGTGCGCGTGGACATGTCCGAGTACCAGGAGAAGCACACGGTCTCGCGCATGATCGGCGCGCCGCCCGGATACGTCGGCTACGACGAGGCCGGCCAGCTGACCGAGGCCGTGCGGCGGCGTCCCTACGCCGTGGTGCTGTTCGACGAGATCGAGAAAGCGCACCCGGAAGTGCTGAACGTGCTGCTCCAGCTGCTCGACGACGGGCGGCTCACCGACGGCAAGGGACGGACCGTGGACTTCAAGAACGCGGTGATCATCATGACGTCGAACCTGGGCAGCCAGTTCATCGCGGAACACGCGGGGGCGCTGACCGAGGGCGTGCGGCGGCAGGTGACCGAGGCGCTGCGCCAGCACTTCCGGCCGGAGTTCATCAACCGGATCGACGAGGTGGTGTTCTTCCATGCGCTCGGGCTCGAGCACATGAAGTCCATCATCGACATCCAGCTGAAGTCGTTGATGGCTCGCCTGGCCGACCGGAAGATCAAGGTCGAGCTGACCGATCCGGCCAAGGGCGCGCTGGTGACCGAGGGCTACGATCCGGCCTACGGGGCGCGGCCGCTGAAGCGGACGCTACAGCGCCGCATCCTGGATCCGCTGGCGCTGAAGGTCCTGGAGGGCGAGGTGAAGGAGGGCGATACGGTACGGATCGACGCATCGGGCAGTACCTTCACGTTCACCACGACGCACACGGCCGCCACGGCCGCCTGATGAGATCGCCAACCGCCGCTAAGGCGGTTCCGGCGTGACCCACCAAGAAGTGGCTCACGCGCAGTGTCTGGCCAACCGGCTTGGCGCCGGTTGGCTATTTTCTCGGGTCACGCCTGAACCGGTTGGCGCCTATTTCAAGCGATCCAGGAACGCGCCCATTTCGCGCAGGACTTCAGGTTCGTTCGAGCTGAACACATAGTGCGAGCCTCTGAGGCGAACCATCCTGGCGGCAGGCAACGCAGCCTCGATGGCCTTCGCCTGCCTCTCGGTCGCCGCATCCGCCGCCTCGAAGTAGTCTTCCATGGCGCCGCGTTTGTCGGGGGGTGCGTCCGTCACCCAGCCGTCCCGAGTGTGCGGCGATGCGAACACCATGAGCGCCGGTGGCGCTATCCGGCTGTATCGCGTTCCCTTCAGGACGACAGGGACGAGCAGCCTCAGTTGTCCTCGCGAGAAATCCTTTGGGCGCAGCGGGCGACCCGTCGCATCGGCCTCCCACGTCTCATGGAGTTCGGACTCCGGCATCTGAAAGCCGAAGGCCCTAGCGTTCCAGCGCTGCAACGTTTCAAAGCTCTCGAGGTCCGGTGGCTGAGGCGTCGGCGGCTGAGGCTGGTTGCCGAGGACGTCCTGAACCGAGGCGCCGCCAGGCAGCAGGATGGCGTAGGGATAGGCGGCGTCGAGATACACGAGCCCCGCGATCCGATCCGGACGCGCCGAGGCCACGGCGCTCATCTCGAAACCCCCGAACGAGTGTCCGACGAGAACCGGCCTGTCCAGATTCAGCACGGCCATGACCGCCCGCACGTCGTCGCGCAGGCGTTCGCTCGGGTTCATTGGCTCGGCATAACCCGAGGCCCCGAATCCACGACGGGTAATGCCGTAGACGCGGTTCCGCGATGTCAGCTTGGGCGCCAGGACGTCGAACACATGGGCCGTATTGCCGCCGCCAGCCAGAAGGACGATCGGACGTCCGCTGCCGCCCCAGTTGAGCACCTCGAGGCGCACGGTGGGTTCCACCTCGACAAAGCGCCTGGTGTGCGGCGACGGATCACGCCAGATCGCCGGTGACTGCGGCGGCGCCGTCCCGGCGAAGCCGGCACATATCAGGCTGGCCAGAACGTTCGCCCGCATACAGCCTCATCAGCCCTGCCACTCGCGGCGCGCTGATCCCACTCTAATGGAGGGCGCGTTTCTTGACCAGGCCGCCTTCCGCGCCCGTCAGGGCGTGGGAGACGATGAAGGCGTCCGGGTCGATCTCGGCGACGATCGACTTCACCTTCCCCACCTCCAACCGCGTCACGACGCAGTACAGGATGTGCTGTTCCACACCGGTCAGCCCGCCGTGGCCCTTGTAGACCGTCAGGCCTCGACCGAGCGTCCCGGTGATGCGTTCGCGGATGGTGGCATGGTGCTTCGACACGATGGTGATGGCGGTGTACTCGTCGACGCCGTAGAGCACGAAGTCGAGCGTCCGGGCCGCGGCGACGTAGGTGAGGATGGAATAGAGCGCCTCGTTCACGCCGAGAATCGACATCGCCACCAGGAACAGCACCACGTTGAAGGCCAGGATGACGTCGCCCACCCGCAGCACTTCGACGTACCGGCTGATGAGCAATGCGGCGATCTCGGTGCCATCCAGCACGGCTCCGCCGCGGATGGCCAGCCCGATACCGGCGCCGATGAACAGACCCCCGAACACCGCCGTCAGGACCAGGTCGTGCGTGACGTCGGGATAGGGCACCAGGACGAGCACCGCCGCCAGACCCGAAATGGCCAGCGCGCTGCGGATGGCGAAGGCCAGGCCGAGTTGGCGGTAGGCCACGGCAATGAACGGCAGGTTGACAATCGGGAGCCATGCCGCCAGCGGCACAGTGGTGGTCTTGGCCAGCAGCATTGACACGCCCGTCACGCCGCCGTCGATGAAGCTGCTCGAAAGCAGGAAGCCCTTCAAGCCCATCCCCGCCGCGGCGATGCCTGCCACGACGAACGTACCGTTCAGGAATTCCTTCAGCAGCCTTTTCATCGGCTCGCAGGACGCGGGTGATGGGGTCGACGGCCGGCGGCGACGGAAGCCGGATCTAGTCCGTCGCGCAGCCTTCTGAAGCCGATTTCACCAGGCGCACGTACTTCGCCAGCACGCCGCGTGTGACCTTCGGCGCCGGAGCCGCCCACGCCTGGCGCCGCGCGGCCAGTTCGGCGTCGGTGATCTGGACAGACAACGAGCACCCCGCGGCGTCGATCTCGATCACGTCGCCGTCGCGCACGAGCCCGATCGGCCCGCCTTCCTGGGCCTCCGGCGTGATGTGCCCGATGATGAAGCCGTGCGACCCGCCGGAGAACCGGCCGTCGGTCAGCAGGGCCACGTCCTTGCCGAGACCCGCGCCCATGATCGCGGACGTCGGCGTCAGCATCTCGGGCATGCCCGGGCCGCCCTTGGGGCCCTCATAACGAATCACCACCACCGAGCCCTTGGCGATCTGCCCCTTCTCGAGGCCCGCCAGCATGTCCTCTTCCGAGTCGAACACCCGCGCCGGACCGGAGAAGCGCTCTCCCTCCTTGCCGGTGATCTTGGCCACGGATCCCTCGGGCGCCAGGTTACCGCGCAGGATCCGGATGTGACCACGCGGGTTGATCGGCCTGTCGATCGGCTGCACGATGCTCTGTCCAGCCTTGAGGCCTGGGAGCGGCGCCAGATTCTCGGCCAGTGTCTGCCCCGTCACCGTCATCGTGTCGCCGTGCAGGAAGCCGCGTTCGAGCAGGTACTTCATCAGCGCCGGCGTGCCGCCGATCGCGTGCAGATCCTCCTGCACGTATTTCCCGCTCGGCTTCAGGTCGGCCAACAGCGGCACTCTGTCGCTGATCCGCTGGAAGTCCTCGAGCTCGAGCGGAACGCCAGCCGTCCGCGCGATGGCGATGAGATGCAGCACCGCGTTCGTCGATCCGCCCACCGACATGATGACGGTGATGGCGTTCTCGAACGACTTGCGGGTGAGGATGTCGAGCGGCTTCAGATCCCGCTCGAGTAGCAGGCGCACGGCCTGCGCCGCGCGGCGGCACTCCTCGGCCTTGCCCGGGTCCTCGGCGGGAATCGAGGAACTGTACGGCAGCGACAGGCCGAGCGCCTCGATGGCCACGGCCATCGTGTTCGCGGTATACATGCCGCCGCACGCGCCGGCACCCGGACAGGAGTGCTGCACGATGTCGAGCCGCTGCTCGTCGGTGATCGTGCCGGCCAGGAACTCGCCGTAGGACTGGAACGCGGAGATGATGTCGCGCACCTGGCCCTGGGCATGGCCGGCGCGGATGGTGCCGCCATAGACCATCAGCGACGGGCGGTTCAGCCGCACCATCGCCATCACGCTGCCCGGCATGTTCTTGTCGCAGCCCGGGATCGTGACCAGCGCGTCGTACCACTGCGCCCGCATCACGGTCTCGATGGAGTCCGCGATCAGATCGCGCGAGGGGAGCGAGTAGCTCATGCCCTCGGTGCCCATCGACAAGCCGTCGCTGACGCCGATGGTGTTGAAGCGCATGCCGACCAGGCCAGCCGCGGCCGTGCCGGACTTCACCTCCGCGGCCAGGCGGTCGAGGTGCATGTTGCAGGTGTTGCCCTCGTACCACATGCTGCAGATGCCGAGCTGCGGCTTTTGCAAGTCGGCGTGCGTCATGCCGGTGCCGTAGAGCATCGCCTGCGACGCCCCCTGGCTCCGGGGCTGCGTGACCCGCGCGGAGTACTTGTTCAACGCCATCGCGGCCGGCCTACACGTTCGACGGTTGCGGCAGCTGCACCGGATCGAGGAACGGCATCATGCCGCGCAGCTGGGCGCCGACCACTTCGATCGGGTGCGTCAGCTCCTTGTCGCGCGTCGCCTTGTACACCGGCAGCCCGGCTTCGTTCTCCGCGATCCACTTCTTCGCGAACTCGCCGCTCTGGATGTCGGTGAGGATCTGCTTCATCACCTTCTTGGTCTCGGGCGTGATGATGCGCGGGCCGGAGGTGTAGTCACCCCACTCGGCCGTGTCGCTGATCGAATAGCGCATGTAGTTCAAGCCGCCGCGATACATCAGGTCCACGATGAGCTTCAACTCGTGGAGGCATTCGAAGTAAGCCACTTCGGGCTGATAGCCGGCCTCGATCAGCGTCTCGAAACCCGCCTTCACCAACGCCGACGTGCCGCCGCACAGCACGGCCTGCTCGCCGAAGAGGTCGGTCTCGGTTTCTTCCGAGAAGGTCGTCTCGATGACGCCGGCGCGCGTGCAGCCGATGCCCCGCGCGTAGGCCAGTGCCGTCGCCCGGCCCTGACCGGTGGCGTCCTGATGCACCGCCAGCAGGCCTGGGATGCCGCCGCCCTCCTTGAACACCTCGCGCACGCGGTGACCCGGGCCCTTGGGCGCCACCATCGTCACGTCCACGTCGGCCGGGGGCTGGATGCAGTTGAAGCGGATGTTGAACCCGTGGGCGAACATCAGCATCTTGCCGGCGGTCAGGCTGGGCTTGATCTCCGTGTCGTAGACCTTGGCCTGCCGCGTGTCGGGGATGAGCATCATGATGACGTCGGCCCACTTCGCCGCGTCGGCCACGGTCATCACCTTGACCCCGGCGGCCCGCGCTTTGTCCGCCGACTTGCTGGATGCCGGCAGGCCCACGACCACGTCCACGCCGCTGTCCTGCAGGTTCAGCGCATGCGCGTGTCCCTGCGAGCCGTAGCCGATCACGGCCACCTTGCGCCGGCGGATCAGGCTGATATCCGCATCCTTGTCGTAGAACATCGTGGCCATTGCGTCTCCTCGTGCATCAACGGACCGTGTGTCCGCATGAAAAGTGGTTGGATACCGCCGCCCCGGCGGCCTGGCGCCATGGCGCCCGGAAAATCTGGCCCGGCGGTCAGCTGGCGATGTACTGCGCGGCCGACAACGCCGTGTCGCCGCGGCGCATCGCGACCTGCCCGGTGCGCACCATCTCCACGATCCCGAGGGGCTCGAGTCTGGCGATGACGGCGTCGACGTGCGGTGGTTCACCCGTGATCTCGAGCGTCATGGTCTGCTCGCCCGAGTCCACGATGTGCGCGCGCGTCTCGTCGACCACGCGCAGCAGGTGCGCGCGGTCGTGCCCCGCCACCATCACCTTGACGAGCGCGAGGTCGCGCGCCACGGCCGGCACGCTCCCGAGATCCTCGACCTCGAGCACGTTGACCAGCTTGTAGAGGTAGGCGGTCACGCGCTCCGCACTGACCTGGTCGCTGTCGAGCACGATCGTCATGCGCGAGATGCCCGGTTCGGACGTCCGCCCGACCGTGAGCGACTCGATGTTGAACGCACGGCGCCGAAAGACCAGCGCGACGCGGTTGAGCACGCCGGGCTTGTCTTCGACGAGGGCGACTAAGGTGTGATGCATTTTCTGGACTCTAGACTCTGATCTCTGGACTCTGGCTGTTCCTGTTGACCGTCGACAGTCGACCGTCGACAGTCCACGGTGCTAGATCGGATCGGCCGCGGTCTCGACGAGGACGCTCGCCTTCGGGCGGCGGATCATCGCGTCGAGGTCGTTGCCCGCCGGCACCATCGGGTAGACGGCGTCTTCCTGCTCCACGCGGAAGTCCATCACCACCGTGCCCTCGGCGCGCCGCGCCTGCTGCACCGCCGCCTCGACGTCGGGCCGCTTCTCCACGCGCAGTCCCAGCAGGTCGTGCGCCTCGGCAATCTTCACGAAGTCAGGGCTGCGCAGCGGCGTCGCGGCATAGCGACCGTCGTAGAAGAACTGCTGCCACTGCCGCACCATGCCCAGGTAGCCGTTGTTGATGATGCAGACGTTGACCTTGACGCCTTCCTGCGCCGCCGTGGACAGTTCGGCCTGCGTCATCTGGAAGCCGCCGTCCCCCACCACCGCCCACACCTCGGCGTCGGGCCGGGCCATCTTGGCGCCGATCGCGGCCGGCAGCCCGAAGCCCATCGTGCCCAGGCCGCCCGACGTGATGAGCGTGCGCGGATCCTCGTGCTTGTAGTACTGCGCCTCCCACATCTGGTGCTGGCCCACGTCGGTGACGACGATGGCCTTGCCGTCGGTGATGCGCCAGATGTCGTTGATGACGTGCGCGGCATAGAGATGCCCGTTGTCGGGCAGCGTCTGGATATCGCGCACCGCTGAATCGCCTTTCATCGAGGCGATGTACTTCAGCCACGGCTCGTGGGTCTTCGGCTGCACCACCTCGAGCAGGTCCTTGAGCGCCTCGCGCAGGTCGGCCACGATGGCCGCGTCGGCGACGACGTTCTTGTTCATCTCGGACGGGTCGATGTCGATGTGGATCTTCTTGGCGTTGACGGCGTAGGTCTTGATGTTGCCGGTCACGCGATCGTCGAACCGCATGCCGAAAGCCAGCAGCAGGTCGGCTTCCTGGATGGCGTGATTCACCCAGGCTTCGCCGTGCATGCCCATCATGCCGATGTTCAGATCGTGACTCGCCGGGAACGCACCCAGGCCGAGCAGCGTCATCGCCACCGGTGCGTTGATCCGCTCGGCGAACTCGCGCACCTCCTTCATCGCACCGCTGTTCAGAATGCCCTGGCCGGCCAGGATGACGGGCCGCTTGGCCTCGCGAATCAGGTCCACTGCCTTCGTCAGCTGCGACTTGGGCACCTCGAGGCGCTGCCGGTAACCGCGAATCTTGACCGGCGAATCGTCCCAGGCCCAATCCATCGTGGCCTGCTGGGCGTCCTTGGTGATGTCCACCAGCACGGGACCCGGGCGGCCGGACTTGGCGAGGTGGAACGCCTCCTTCATCGCGGGCATGATGTCTTCGATGCGCGTCACCAGGTAGCTGTGCTTGGTGATGGGCAACGTGATGCCGGTGATGTCGGTCTCCTGGAAGGCGTCGTAGCCAATCAGCTTGCTGGGCACCTGGCCGGTGATGCAGACCATCGGCACCGAGTCCATCATCGCCGTGGCGATGCCGGTGACCAGGTTCGTCGCGCCGGGACCGGACGTGGCCATGCAGACGCCGACGTTGCCACTGGCCCGCGCGTAGCCATCAGCCATGTGGCTTGCGCCCTGCTCGTGCCTGACCAGGACGTGGCGCACCGACGGATATTCGAGCATCGCGTCGTAGGCCGGCAGTATCGCTCCGCCGGGATAGCCGAAGACCGTGCTCACGCCCTCGTGGACGAGACATTCCCAGATGATCTGCGCGCCGGTGCGTTTGCTCGCCATAGGACTGTCAGTGTCCCCCGTTTGGCGAGCATCAGTCAAATTGATAGTCCTTCATCAATCATAACGGGCTCGAACACCAGAAACCCTGGCCGAGGTTACACATCTGGAAGCGCCCACAAAGCTCTGCCATTGTCACATTCGCACGAAATGCTCGGAAAATCGCGCACCGAGCGAGTGGCCCAATCCTTGAACTTGGATCACCCGGAGGTGGATGCCATGACACGCACACTGACGGCCGTGACTCTTCTGACGCTGCTCGCCGCGGGATGCCACGCACCGGCGCCACCTTTCCCACCGCCCGCCGCTACCAACCCAGGCGCAGCGCCCGCACCGGGAGGCCAGGCCGGCGCACCGGCGGCGGCAGCCCCCGCACCGGTGGGGACGACCAACGCCGCATCAGCAGCAGCAGCAGCGGCCCCGGCCTCAAGGCCCAAGACGATCGAGGTTACGGTGCCCGAAGGCACACCACTATCGATCGAGCTGCTGACGCCGCTGTCGACCAAAACGGCGACGGTCGAAACGCCGATCAGCGGGCGCCTGCGCCAGGCTGTCGAGGTCAACGACCGCGTGGTGATTCCGGCCGGCTCCAAGCTGGCGGGTGTCGTGTCCGCCAGTGAGCGTCCGGGCCGGGTCAAGGGCCGTGGCGTGCTGTCGCTGCGTTTCACCAGCGTCACCGTTGGCAACGAGCAGCTTGCCGTCCGTTCGAACGGCATCACCTTCCACGGCAAGGACGAGCGCAAGAAGGACGCGCTCAAGATCGGTGGCGGGGCTGGTGCCGGCGCCGTTGTCGGCGGCCTCCTGGGCGGCGGCAGCGGTGCGGCCAAGGGTGCCGCGATCGGCGGTGCGGCAGGGACTGGTGTGGTGCTGGCCACGCGCGGCGAAGACGTCCAGGTGGCCTCCGGCACGACGCTGTCGACCAAGATCACCGAGCCGTTGACCGTCGCGATTCGACAGTGATGGCTCCGCGCCGATCACTGGCGCCACGAACATCGGTAGTTGGTAGTTGGTGGTTCGGAACGGAGGTCGAGAGTCCGGACCGAACTACCAACAGCCATCGATAGTCCGTCCGAACCACCAACGATCACCGTCAGTCCGGAACTGGCGCCTCGACGTGCTCGATGACGAGGTGATCGACCGGGCCGCGCCGGGCGTCGAGCTTCAGTCCGAGCTGTTCCTGAATGGCTGTTATCAGTGACGGGCTGTCCGAGGGCGCTGTCGGGAATGCCGGGAGGTTGAGTCCGGCCTGTCCGGCCATCCGGCTGAAGACCTCGGGGTCGAAGTGCAGTTCCCAGTCGTAGAGGCCCGTCAATCCCGTCTGGTCCACCACCGACCGGTCCAGCGCCTGCGTGAGCAGCCGCACCAGAGTCTCCATCGGCTGTCCATCGCCGCGCATGCCGAATCCCGCACCACCAAGACCTTGATTGCGCGCCGGCATGACCGAGCACGGCATGGGGCCGCCAGCCAGGGCCTTCCTCATCGCCTCCGGGCCGTCCTTCGCCAACGCTTCCAGCCGCTTCTGCGTCTGCTCCTCGAGGCCCGCGCAGTCGGACGTCGACACCTTCATCGCGGCGCCCAGCGCGCCATCCTTGCGAGCGACCACGAGAGCGTAGATCGGAGCCTCCCGTGCTTCGGTGCGCACCCGGAGCGCGAAGCGATCGGCGAGCAACGTCTTGAGGAGGACGCCCATCTCCTTCAACGTTCGTCCGGTACCCTCCTCGGCCTTGGCGGTGATGTCGAACTTGCGCGAGAGCAGATCAGAGGGCCCGCCGACGACCTGGAAATCCTGGACGTCGTAGGCGACACGAATCAGCAGCCGCAATGGAAAATTCGCGACCGTCAATCGCCCGCCGACCGGCATGAGGCGTGGCATGCCGCTCATCGGATCGGGTGGATTGGGATTGCTGGGCCTGACCGAGGCCACTTCGAAGGAGGGTGGCTTGCCTGACGGCGCCACCGCCGGGGTTTGTCCGGCGACGACGGCGGACATCACGACCGCCAGAGCGCCGGACGCCGTCGTGAGCTTCATCAAGTTAGAACTACCAACTACCACCGACAGTCCGGACTACCACCGACAGTCCCAACTGCCACCGACAGTCCGCGACGCTACCCCATCTTCTGCATCGCCCCCAGGAAGTCCACGTTGGTCTTGGTCTTCCCGAGCTTGTCGAGCAGCAGTTCCATGGCCTCGACGCCCGACAGCGGGTTGAGCACCTTGCGCAGCACCCACACGCGGTTCAGATCCTCGCGAGCGATGAGCAGTTCTTCCTTGCGCGTGCCGCTCTTGGTGATGTCGATTGCCGGGAACACGCGCTTGTCGGACAGTTTGCGATCCAGGTGGATCTCCATGTTGCCCGTGCCCTTGAATTCCTCGAAGATCACGTCGTCCATCCGGGACCCCGTGTCGATGAGCGCGGTCGCCACGATGGTGAGCGACCCGCCGGCCTCGATGTTCCGGGCCGCCCCGAAGAACCGCTTCGGCTTCTGCAGCGCGTTCGAGTCGAGACCGCCTGACAGCACCTTCCCCGACGATGGGATGACCGTGTTGTAGGCGCGAGCCAGACGCGTAATCGAGTCGAGCAGGATGATGACGTCGCGCTTGTGCTCGACGAGGCGCTTGGCCTTCTCGATCACCATCTCGGCCACCTGCACGTGGCGCTGCGCCGGCTCGTCGAACGTCGACGACACCACCTCGCCCTTCACCGACCGCTGCATGTCCGTCACTTCTTCCGGACGCTCGTCGATGAGCAGCACGATCAGCACCACTTCCGGGTGGTTCTCGGCAATCGACCGCGCCATGCTCTGCAGCAGCATGGTCTTACCGGTGCGCGGCGGCGCGACGATGAGGCCGCGCTGGCCCTTGCCGAGCGGCGTCATCAGGTCCATGACCCGCCCCGACAGGTTGTCGCCGGTGGTTTCCAGCTTCACCGCCCGCTCCGGATAGAGCGGCGTGAGGTTCTCGAAGAAGATCTTTTCCCGCGCCTTCTCGGGCGCCTCGAAGTTGACGGCCTCCACCTTGACCAGCGAGAAGTAGCGCTCGCCCTCGCGCGGGGGCCGGATCTGACCCGAAACGGTGTCCCCGGTGTGCAGGTCGAACCGGCGGATCTGCGACGACGACACGTAGATGTCGTCCGGGCCCGGCAGGTAGTTGTAGTCGGGTGCGCGCAGGAACCCGAAGCCGTCCGGCAGCAGTTCGAGCACGCCTTCCGAGAAGATCAAACCGCTCTGCTCGGCCTGCGCTTTCAGGATCTGGAAGATCAGGTCCTGTTTGCGCATGCCCGTGGCGCCCACGACGTTGAGGTCCTTGGCCACCTGGGTCAGCGCCTGGATGCTCATGTCCTTGAGCGCCGCGATGTTCAGGCTGGGCCGCGGCGCGGGCGGCGCCCCGTTGGCTTGTGCCTGCGGCGGCGCGGACGGCGGCTCGGCCTCTGGCGCCTCATCGGGCACATCCTCGGGGAGACCCGCGGGTAGAGGGCCGTGCGGCTGCTGCAGCGCCGAGTTCTCGTCGCGGCCAGACGGCCGCCCTTGGCGGCGATGGTGTGGAGGACGACGGTCGGATGACCGCCGGGGGCCATGTCGTTTTGGATTGTTCATGAAGGGTGAAGCGCTATCCTCGGAGTCGCGTGGAACGCTGCACACGATTATCGCAGAGCCGCGCCCCACGGCAAGTCAGAAACGCTGGACCCGCCGGCCGGCCCCGGAGTCGCCAGGTGCCCCTCCTGGCGTAGGCCGATCCGGCAGGTCCATCCCGTGGCCGCCGGCCAGCACAGCTGGCCCCGGCGGCAAATCGCCCGACTAGTCCGTGATCGTCACGGTCGCGGCGGCGGGCGACCCGAGATCGTATTGGGGCCCGTCGGTCAGCGTCACCACGACGGTCTCTGCCGGTTCGACCAGCGCGTCGGGAACCGGTGTCACCACCTTGTCCACCGTGGCTTGCCCGATCGGGAAGGTCACGGACGTGCCGACGGCGGACGAGTTGTAGTCCGCGGAGCCGGCCGAGCCGCCTCTGGTGAAGTTCACCGTCAAGGCGAACGCCGTGTCGCCGACGCGCGTGAAACGGAACGTGCCGGTATCGGGCCCGGTCTCGGACGCCGAGGCATCGATGGCCTGCACCGTGATGATGGGCGTCGGCTGATCCTGAATCGTCACCGTGCCCGTCACCACCGCGCCCAGGTCGTAGCTGGCGCCGTCCACGATCGTGAGGACGACCGTCTCCGGCCCTTCCACCTGGCCGTCGTTGAGCGGCGCGACGATCTTGTCGACCGTCGCCTGGCCGGCTGGAAAGACCAGCGTGGTGCCGATGCTGGTGTAGTCGGTACCGTTGGTCGCCGACCCCGTGCGTGACAGCGTGACGGACAGGCTGAACGTGGTGTCGCCGGTACGGGTGAAGCGGAAGAGGCCCTGATCACCCGCCTCGGAAGCGGTGTCGTCCACCACCGCGACGGAGATCGTGGGCACCGGCTGATCGGCGATCGTGACGGTACCCGAGATCGAGGCTCCCAGGTCATAGCCGGCGCCGTCGATGAGCGTCAGCGTCACCGTCTCCGGCCCTTCCACCGTCGCGTCGTTGATCGGCACGATGAACCGGTCGACGGTGGCCTGGCCGGCCGGGAACGTGATCGACGACCCGATGTTCACGTAGTCGGTGCTGTTCACGGCCGTGCCGCCACGCGAGTAGAGGACCGTCTGGGCAGCCGTCACGTCGCCCGTGCGGGTGAAGCGGAACGCTCCAGGATCGAGGCCGGCTTCGGACGCATCCGGATCGATCACGACCATCGTGACGATGGGCATGGGCGGGTCGGTGATGGACACCGTGGCGCTCACCGAGGCGCCGAGATCGTAGAGCGGTTGATCCAGCAGCGTCACCGTGACGGTTTCGGTGCCCTCCACCAGGCCGTCGTTGACGGGCGTGATCACCACGTCCACCGTGGACTGCCCGGCTGCGAAGGCGATGTCGTTGTTCAGGAACGGCGTGAAGTCGGTCGCGCCGTCGTTGGTCGCCGACCCCGTGACGGTATACCGCGCGGTCAGCACACCGGCCAGGTCGCCGGTGCGCGTGAACCGGAAGGTGCCCGTGTCGGCTCCCGCTTCGGAGGCGGTCGGGTCGAGCGCCTGCACCGTCACGAGCGGCGTCATGTTGTCGTTGATGTTGATGCTGGCGCTCGTCTCGAGACCCATGGCGTAGGAGCCGCCGCCGATCGAAAGCGTCACGGTCTCGATGCCCTCGACCTCGGCGTCGGAAATCGGCGTCACCAGGACGACCGCCGACGCCTGGCCGACGGGAATGGTCACGGAGGCTCCAATGGCCTGGTAGTCCACGCCAGCCGTGGCCGTCCCACCCACCACCAGGTTCACCGTCAGCGGGTGAGTCGTGCTGCCCACGCGTGACACCGTGAAGGCGGCGGTGTCGGGTCCCATTTCGGAGCCCACCGCATCGGTGGCCAGAATCGTCACCTGCTGGAAGGCGTCCTCGATCGAGACGGTACCGCTGGCGGACGCGCCCAGGTCGTAGTCGGCGCCGTCCACGAGCGTGATGCTGAGCGCCTCGGCGCCTTCGTTCAGGTTGTCCGTGACCGGCGTCACCGTGATGGCGACCGTGCCCTGCCCCGCTGCAAACGTCACCGAGCCGGGCAACTGCGTCACGTCCACGCCGTTGGTCGCCGAGCCGGACACCGTGTACTGCACCGTGAGCGCCGACGACACCGACCCGGTGCGTGACAACGTGATGGTGCCCGGATCGTTCCCGAACTCGCTGGCCGAGCCGTCGGTGACGCTGAGCGACACGACGGGCGGCGGCACGCCATCACCCTGGAGCGCAATCGAGCGCGACAGCAGCGTTCCGTCGCCGGCGCCGTGCGCCTCGATGGCAATCTCCCCCGTGCGGGAACCGCTGGCGGTGGGCTTGAAGGTGGCGGTCACCGAGCACGCGGCCGATGGTGCCAGCACCTTGTTGTTGTCGCACCGGTCGCTGGCGGACGCCGACAGCGCGAAGTCGCCGCTGATCGTCACGCTCGAGATCTCCACGTCAGCGAGTCCGGTGTTGGTGACGACGCCGGCCAACGCGGCGCTCGTCTGTCCGACCAGCGTGGCCGCGAAGGTCAGCGTGGCCGGTCCGGCCGTGACGGTGGCCGCCTGTCCGACACCCGACAACGCCACCGTGTGCGGGCTGCCCGGGGCATCGCTCGTGATCGTCAGCGAGCCCGTGCGGGTGCCGGCCACCGCCGGCGCGAACGTCAGCCGCAGTTCGCACGTGCCTCCCGCCGCCACCGGGCCGGCCAGGCAGCTGCTCGAGGCGGTCTCGACCAGGAAGTCGCCGGTCGCCTCGGCCGACGCCACCGTCAGCGGGCTTCCGCCGGTGTTGGTGACGACCAGGGTTTGCGGCCCCGAGGTGCCCACCTGGATCGTCGGCCACACGAGCGTGGCCGGCACCGCCAGCTGTCCGGGCGCCGCGACGTGGACGATGAGATCGTCCGTCGAAGAGCCGCTGGCCCCGTCCGACACCGTCACGCGCACGACGAAGTCGCCGGCCCGGTCGGCGACGAAGGTCGCCTGGCCTTGCGTCGTCGGCACGATGGATGCCGTTGTGCCGTCGGGCGCGCTCACGAACGCCCAGTCGAAGGTCAGGGTCTGGCCGTCGGGATCCGACGATGCCGTGCCGTCCAGCGTGACGGTCGCACCGACGGCAACGGCCTGATCGGCTCCGGCCGCCGCAAGCGGCGCGCGGTTGGCGGTGCGAATCAGCACCGTGTCCGGCGCGCTGTCGACCAGGCCGTCGTTGACGATCAGCTGCGCCACGTAGTCGCCGGGACGATCGGCGACGAAGCTCGCCATCGGCGACTGATCGCCGGACAGGACGGCCGCACTGCCGGCCGGGGCCGTCAGCAGCGCCCAGCGGAAGGACAGCGCCTGCGCCTCGGCATCCGACGACGCCGAGCCGTCGAGTGCCACGACGCCGTCGACGGGCACGCTCAACTGGTCCGCCCCCGCGCGCGCCACCGGCGCCGTGTTCGTGGTGGACACCGACACGGTGTCGGGATCGCTCGACAGCTGCCCGTCGCTGACGACGAGCTGCACCACGTACAGCCCGCTTCGGTCGGCGCGGAATACCGGCGTCGGCGACGTCGGGTTGACGAGGGTCGTGGTGCTGCCCGCCGGGACCGACACGAACGACCACATGAAGGTGACGGGCGTGCCGTCCGGATCGCTCGAGGCGCTGCCGTCCAGCGGCACCTGCGCCCCCGCCACTGCGGCGCGATCGTCTCCAGCACGGGCGATCGGCGCCGTGTTGCGCGTCGTGACGACGACCGTATCCGCCACGCTGGAGACGACGCCGTCGAACACGATCAGCTGCGCCACGTACGTGCCGGCCCGGTCCACGGTGAACTGCGGCGTGACCGCCGCGGCCGAGTCGAATGCCGCCGCGCTGCCGGATGGCACGCTCGCGAACGACCAGCTGTAGGTCAACGGATCGCCGTCGACGTCGGTCGATCCGCTGCCGTCGAGCACTACGACCTGCGCCAGGTTCACGTGTGCGTCTGGACCGGCATTGGCGACCGGGGCGCTGTTGACGGTGCTGATGTCCACGTCGTCCGGCGTGCTGGCGACGGTGCCGTCGTTCACGACCAGCCGCAACCGGTAGGTCCCCGGCCGATCGATGACGATCGACGGCGTCACGCTGGTCGGGTTCAGCAGGGGCGCCACGCTGCCGATCGGGCGCGACACGACCGTCCACTGGAACTGCAGCGTGTCGCCGTCCGCATCGGACGACGCGCTGCCGTCCAGCGTCAGCGAGGCGCGTACCGGAGCCGAGCGATCGGCGCCGGCCCGTGCGACGGGCGCGGAGTTGCGCGTGCTGATGACCACCGAGTCGGCGGTGCTGTCCACGCGGCCGTCGTTGACGATGAGCCGCACGATATAGGAACCAGCCACGTCAGGAGTGAGCGCGGACGTCACCCCCGTTGCGGCCTCGAGCACCGCGCTGCTGCCGGCCGGACGTGACGCCAGCGTCCAGCGGTAGGTCAGCGGATCGCCATCGGGATCGCTGGACGCGGCACCACTGAACGCCGCCCGCTCGCGCAGCGCCACGGTCGCGTCCGGGCCGGCGTTGGCCAGTGGCGCCTGGTTCGGAGTGGTCACGACCACGGTGTCTTCGACGCTCGACAGGCGCCCGTCGCTCACGACGAGGCCCGCCACGTAGCGGCCCGGCGCGTCGATCATCAGGTCCGGCCGCACGGTCTCGGGGGCCGTCAACTCGGCCCGGCTCGCCGCCGGCCGCGACATGAGCTCCCAGCGGTACGACAGCGCGTCGCCGTCGGGATCCTTGGAGCGGCTGCCGTCGAACGACGCGTGCGCGCCGACCGTGCGTGCCTGATCGTCGCCGGCGTCCGCGACAGGCGGACGATTCCCCGCCGCCGGCCGCACGTCCCAACGCAGGGACTCGCCGAGGTCGCCGAAGTCGGCGTTGTTGCCGCGACGGCGGAACGAGAACGTGTCGGCACTGGGTGACGACCCACCCCGATCGACGGCGCCGAACGCCAGTTCCCCGTCCACGACCTCGATGTCCTGGCGGCGATCGAGGAGCACCGCCGTGGCACCGGCGATGGCGGGACCACGGTTACGGAGACGGGCGCGATACGTGAACTGCCGTACCTGCTTGTCGATCCGCTCCACCTTCACCAACTGGTAGTTGGTGACGCGGAACTGCGGCTCCAGCGCCCGATCGTCACGACTCTTGTCGTCTCGACCCTTGTCCGCGGAGGCCGGTTCGGCGGGACCGCCGCGAGCCTTGTCGTCTTTCGCGAGCACGACGCCGCCAAGGACCGTCACGACGAGCACGAATCCGTAAATCATCCGCCGCCAGTTCTGGGTGATGCCTGCCACAACGCCTCCATGCGTGATGCGCAATCGCATGGCCGCTGGTTGTGCAAGTGGACCGCCCGCCCGTCGGGGCGCGCGGCGGCGCGCAGAAGGTTGCAGTGTCGCGAGCGTCCCGCAGGCCCGCGTGCGAGGCGAACTGGCCCGAGACGGGACACAGCTCGACGATTTCGCGCGGGCTCAGCTGGTGACGCGACGGCGGAAACGCGTGCCGGGATCGCCGAACTCGCGGCGCGCGCGGCGGCCGCGTGTTCTGTCCTGAGAACGCGGCTTACAAATCAGAAGTCGGAGGGAATCTTGCCGGCGCCCATGATGCTGCAGGCGACGATGGGATCCAGCCCCAGGCGCCGGGCCTCGTCGATCACCCAGTCCTCGTCGGCTCCCGGGTTCAACCACACCTCCGGAACCGCCTTGCGCGCCAGGTCCGGCAGCACGGTGACCGCTATGTCGGGTGGCAGGTAGACGGTGGCCATGTCGATCGGGCCTGGCACGTCGGCGACCGATCGATAGGCGCGCAGCCCCTCGATCTCCGCCGCGGTCGGATGAATGGGCACCACGGTGTCGCCGGCCGCGGCAAAGGCCCGCACGGCCTTGTTGCCGAACTTCCGCCGGTCGCGCGAGGCACCCACGACGGCCACGGTACGAGCCATACGGTCACTATAGCGCGCGGACCGCGCGGGACCGTCCGGTACAATGCCTGCCGGTGCGCCGGCCAACTCTCATTCTGATCGTGCTTGCCGCGCTCACCTTCGCCCTCGGGCTCGGACGGCAGGCAATCACGGATGCAGACGAGGCCTATTACGCGGAGGCGTCGCGTGAGATGGCGGCCTCGGGCGACTGGCTGACCCCCCACTACAACTTCACGGATCGCTGGCAGAAGCCGGTGCTCTATTACTGGCTGACGGCATCGACCTATCTCGTGACGGGACCGGGCGAAGGTCCGGCGCGCCTGTGGTCCGCTCTGGCCGGCGTTGCGCTGACGCTGCTCACGTTCGCCGTCGCCCGGCGGCACGGCTCCGATGCCGAGAGCCAATGGCTGGCCGGCGCCATCGTTGCCACCTCCTACGGCTACTTCGCCATGGCCCGGTCGGCACTGCCGGATCTGCCGCTCACGGCGTGCATCACGGCAACCATCGCGGCGGGGCTCGAGGCCGGCCGCTCCGGCAACCGCCGGTGGTGGATCGCCGCGGGCGCCTTCGGCGGGCTTGGGTTCCTGATGAAGGGTCCGGTGGCCGTGGCCGTGCCAGGCGTCGTCCTCCTGCCGATTTGGTGGATCGAGCGCCGCTCCACCACCGTGTCCGCGCGGGCGGTGCTGACGGCCGTGGCCGTGTTCTGTCTGGTGGGCTTGCCGTGGTATCTCGCCATGACCGTCACCCACGGCCGGCCCTACTTGCAGAGCTTTTTCATCGCCGACAACCTGGAGCGCTTCGCCACGGATCGCTTCAACGCGCCGCGGCCGATCTGGTTCTATCCCGCCGTGCTCGCGGGAGGGCTGTTCCCCTGGACGGTGCACGCGGCCGGACCGGTTGCCGCGGCGGCCGTCGCGGCCGTTCGCGGACGGTTGCGGCCGTCCGCGTCCGAGATCCGCCTGTGGATCTGGGCCCTGATACCGCTCCTGCTGTTCATGGCCTCGGTGGGACAGCAGCCGCGCTACATCCTGCCGGTGCTGCCCCCGTTGGCCATCCTGTTGGCCGACGCGCTGACGGTGCGGGCGCGATCGGGCGCGCGTGACCTGCGTGTGACCACATGGTTGCTGGCCGTCATCTTCCTGGCGTTGGCGGCGGCCCTGCTACGTCTGCGGCCGATGCTCGTGACGGTGCCGGCGGCGGCACCGTGGATCGGCGCAGGGCTGTTGACAGGATCGGCCGTCACGCTGGCAGCCGCAGCCCTCTTCCGGCGTCACGCGCTGGCCCGCGTGACGGTCGTGACCGCGGCGGTGTTCCTGCTGGCCGTGCAGTTCGGCGCGCTGGCGGGACTGCGCCCCGAACCCGTCGAGCAGATGGCCGCCGCCGTTCGGACCCACCGCACGGCCGGCGAGCGCATCGGTCCGTACCGCACCTTCATGCGCAATCTCGTGTTCTATACGGGCGTGCGCCAGGAGGACCTGTCCGACCGCGCCGCGGCGGTGCGGTTCCTGCAATCGCCGGATCGGGTGCTGCTGGTGATCCCGGTGGACGAGCTGTCTGGGATCGAGAGCGAGGCCCGCGTCAAGACGACGGAACTCTTTCGCGTCACGTATCTCGACACGGCGAAGCTGCGGCTGGACGCACTGGTGCACCCGACTCCCGAGAGCGAGCTGCAAACCGTGGTGCTCGTCGCCAACCGATGAGGGCCGGCGCGTGACCGAAACCGAGGCCCTTCGCATTCTGCACGTCGCACGCGACGCAACGCCCGAGCAAATCCGGCGCGCCTACCTCGACCTGGTGAAGGTATGGCACCCGGACCGGTTTCAGTCCGACGCGCGCCTTCGGGAGAAGGCCCAGCGCACCTTGCAGGACATCAATACGGCCTACACGTTGCTCGAGCGCGGGGCGACGGTCGCCAGTACGACACCGAAAGACAGCCCCGGCCCGGTTGCATCTGCTCCAATCGACGACACCCTGTGGGCGGGGTTGCATCCGCACACCTTAATCGCCATCGGTGCCGGGCTGGCGCTTGGCGTCGCGCTGGCACTGGCGCTCATCTTCCGCGCGGCGCCCGCACCCGAGGCCGACCTGGTCACAGACTCGTCCGCTTCGATCGCGCCGACGGAACCCCCTTCTCAGCCGGCCACGCCGGCGGCGCCCCGGGCGAGGGCGACGACGGAAGCGGCGCGTCCGGATTCCGGTACCGAGGTCGGACCGCGCGGACCCGCAGGACGGGGCGCGCTGACCATCCGCAGCGGACTTGCTCTCGATGCTGTCGTGGAGCTATCCAGCGACACGAGCCACCGCCGACGCATCTACCTGCGCCGGGGAGAGCAGATTACGCTCCTGGACCTGGTGCCCGGCGTCTACCAACTGCGGTTCGCAGCCGGAACGGGCTGGACGGGGCGATGGTTCAACGACACGTCGGTCACGGTCGAACGGATCCGGCCGGTGACGGTCGCGCAAAGTGTGCCCGGGGTGCGTGTGGAATCGGTGACGCTCGTTTTCGGCGATCCCAGCCTGCGCTCGACGTCGCTTCTCCTGCCGGACTGAGCGTGCAGGCGGCCACCCGGACCGCTACTTCCAGGTCACTTCCATCCCGAAGACGTGTAGAAACACGTCCCGGTTGGGACGATTGGCAGCGTTCTGCTGCGGGCTGCGGATGTAGAAGTCGATCTGCTGCGTCGCCGGATTCACTTCGCCGGCCGGCTTCGTCTTGCCGGCCATCGGATAGTTCACGCGCAACGTCTTCCGGTCACGCATCCCCTGCGTCACCATGAAGTGCATCTCGTAGTCCTGGTACAGCGGCTTGCCGTTCAGCGTCGCGTGGCCGTACCCCCATCCGGCCAGATAGACGAACGCCTTCGGCCAGTTGTTGTCACCGCACCCTGAATCCGACCCGTGCTCGTGCAGGGAGGCGACGATGCCGCCGTCCTGGCACGCGGCGAACTCGTGGAAGCGATCCAGGGTCAGCACCAGCTGACCTTCGGGGAGCGTCATCGTCGCGCCGAACCGGCCGGTGTTCGCCCTCTCGTCGACGTCGATCTCCGCGGTGCCGCCGACCGCGCGCACCGTCGCGGCCGCATTGTCCATGTGGTCCCACGGAGATTTGTCGTTCAATCCGCCCACCATGTAGAGGCGGCCGGCGGACAGCACGAAGTGTCCGTCGTACAGATCGTGCTGTTCGGGGGCGTACATCGTCACGGCCGCGCCAGGCTGCTGCCGCGGGTTGGGCCCCTGCTGCGCAAAGGCCACGGCGCCAAGGACCAGCGCCAGCACAACCATCATTCCTCGCGTCATCTCGACACCCCCTGCCGCTCCTTTGTACCAGCAGCCGGCGTCCGCCGTCGAGGACTCGACGGGCGTACTCCGCGTCACCAGCGGCAGAGGTGCCCTGATAGGATGGCGCACGCCGCTCATGTCCGCTGCGCCGCGCTATCGGTTTCACGACTTCATCCTCTCCCCGCGTCGCCGGCTGCTGCTGCGCGCCGGGCGCGAGCAACCGCTCATTCCGCGATACTTCGACCTGCTCGTCTTCCTGGTCCAGCATCGCCACGAGGCGGTGCACCGCCGCGACATCTTCGACCGCGTGTGGAGCGACGTGGTCGTGTCGGACAGCGCGCTCAGCCAGGCGGTGCGGACCATCCGGCGCACGCTGGCCGACGACTCGCGCGAGCCTCGCTACATCGCCACCGTCTCCCGCCACGGTTACCGCTTCGTCTGCGCCGACGTCGTGGAGGAGCCCGACGACGACCACGGCACCATCGCTGCCGGCTACGCGCCGATCCCGGCACCTGTACCCCCGGGCGCGCCGCCGTCAGCGGCAGCCGTCGCCACCATCTCCGATGCCAGCGCGGCCGTGGTAGCGGCCCCACCGGATCCCTTCGAACCGCTCCTTTCCGCGGTGGCCTCGGTTGCCACGTCGCCAGCTGCCGAGGAACAGCGGCGCGAGGCCGCCGAGCTGCTCCACACGCTCGGAACCGAAGAAGCGCTGCGCCGCCTCGGCACGCGGACGCACCACGCAATCGCACGCGCGGCCCTCAGGGATACGCGGTGGGAGACACTTGGCGCGGGCCCGGTGCCCATCCTCGGCGCGCCATCGCCAATTGCCACGGCGCACGCGCTGGTCGCGCTGCGCCTGCGCCGGGCCGCACGCGTGGCGGCCGCGCGGT
>JADMIO012784840.1_pt1 | contig 41054 bp, 32 predicted proteins | sample 8958161 | NCBI WGS metagenome assembly JADMIO01 (sample SAMN16585339, study PRJNA669376) | soil metagenome | isolation source: Crop rotation soil | place: USA: Cullars Rotation, Alabama | collected 2011
CTTTCCCCGTCGTCGCCGCCGTCGTCGCCCCCGGAGCCGGTGCCGCGGATCCGGCGGATGAGCCGCAGCACGATCGCGAGGAACAGCAGGCCGACGGCCCCGCCCATGATCAGCCAGATCACCCGGCTCACCTGGGCGGCGCGGATCGGCAGCTCGACGCTGGCCCCGAGCGGGTTGCCCTCGAGGTCGGTCACCGAGATGGTCACGTTGTGCACGCCGAGCTTGTCGGTGGACGCCTCGAGCAGCTTGGTGGCCGTCGAGCTGGCGTCGAGGTCGATCCGGTCGGGCACGGTGATGTCCATCGGCGGGGTCGAGGTGGCCTTGATGCGCACCGACACCGGCACGTCGAGCCCGTTGGTGACGGTGACCGAGAACGGGCCGGAGTTGCTGGACAGGATGACGCGCCGCGGGCCGGACACCGCGATCGAGTCGAGCTGCTCCCGGACCCATCCCGTCGTGCTGACGGTGGCCACCCGGGAGCGCACGGCGTTCTCGCGGGCGGCGTACGACAGGTTGCCCAGGTTCTCGGCGCGGATGCGGGCGGTCAGGTCGTTGTCGACGCTGATCACGCCCTGGAGGTGTCTCGACTCCTCGGTGAGGTCGGCGAAGGAGGTGAACGCCGCGTCGTCGACCTCGTGGTTGACCTGCCACTGGGGGTACGAGAAGCGGTCCGGCGCCAGCGGTTGCGGCTGCTGCGCGGTGGCGTCGGCCAGCGAGGCGAGATGCATCCAGTTGACGTCGAGGCCGTCGTAGAACTGGGCGTAGTCGGGGCCGGGCGGCGTCCATGCGGGCGGAAACACGACGACGAGCGGTCGGCGGCCCGGCTCATCCATTCGGAGGGCGGCCTCGCTGAGGACCTGCTGCCGCATCGCCAGCGCGCTGTTCGGGTCGTTCGGTCCGGGGCCGCCGGCCAGCACGGCCGAGGAGTAGAAGACGACCGTGCGGCCGGCGTACGTCGCGACGCTGGGCGCCTCGCCGCGGGTCACGGCGCGGTCGGAGATCAGGATGCTCGAGGCCGGGTCGGTGACGGCGATGGCCGCGTCGTCGAGGTAGCCGCTGGGGGCCGCGATGGCCGCGGTCATCGGCGCCTGGCCCACCTTGAGGACCGTGCCCGACAGCGCCCGGGCGTCCTCGTAGACCGAGACGTCCCGCTTGGCCGCGGCGGCGACGTCCACGTCGCCCCACGGGAGAGCGAGCACCTGCTTGCCGGAGACGGCCCGGTTGAGCTTGGCGAGCCACGGGAGGGCGACCGCCGCCGGGTCCTCGCCGGACGGGGCCGGCTCCTGCGGTGCCGTCGACTCCGACGCGCTCTCGTCGGGCGTCCCGGTCGGCTCCTCGCCCGCCCCGGTCTCGCCCTCGGGGCGCTCGACCAGCTCGCGGGCGGGGTTCCCGTCGACGAGCCCGTCGGCGGCGTCGGGGACGGCCGGGTCGACCAGCCAGGTGATCGGCAGGCCGCCCGCCGCCAGCCCGAAGTCCAGGATCGACGACAAGCGACCGCCCTCGCCGAGTGTCTCGACCCACTCGTCCACGTCGGCCAGGGTCCCGTCGGGGGTGTGCAGCACCTGATGGCGCACGGGGAGGACGAGCGCGGTGTCGATGGGTCGTCCGCGGTCCTGCGGCGGGACGTACGGGAGGAACGTGCGGGCGCGTCCGTCGGCCACCCCGTCCCGACCGGCCGCGCTGGTGCCCAGCGCGTGCACCCCGAACCAGTAGACCCCCGGCTCGTCGGCACCGAGGAGCTCGACCGGGATCTTGTCGACGTACGGCGCCGAGGCGCCCGGCGCCAGCTCCGGGATGGTGTCGAACGTGCCCGGCACGGTGATCCGGTCGCCCACCGACTCCTCGGCCCCCCGGGTCGCCTGGAACGCCAGCTCGCTGCTCGAGGTGATCGGGAACTGCCCGATGAAGGCGTGCACGTTGACGGCCGACCACACCTCGTCGGAGTTGTTGGTGACCATCCCGCTCACCGTGACCTTGCCGCTCTTCGGGATCGAGGACGGCGTGAGGGTGTCGATGGTCAGCGACAGCGGGGCGTCGTCCACGGCCGCGGACGCCGCTGGTGCCGGCGGCGCTGCTGGTCCCGCGGTGGCCGCCGGGATGCCGCACCCGAGCAACGCGACCGCCACCAGGGCAGGCAGCAGCGTCGAGCGTCGGGGCACCCTGCGATGGTAGTCCGGGCGAGGCATCGCACCGGGCTGCCCACTAGGCTGGCTCCCCGTGTCCGACGCCGAGATCCCTCCCCTGCGGATCGCCGACGTCCAGCGCTCGGTGAGCGCCGAGCTGGACCGGATCGCGCCGGTGCTCGACCCGTTGGGTGCCCTGTTCGCGGACGCCGGCCACGAGCTGTCGCTGGTCGGCGGTCCCGTCCGCGACGCGATGCTCGGGCGGGCCCACAACGACCTCGACTTCGCGACGTCCGCGCGCCCCGACGACACCGAGCGACTGCTGCGCGGCTGGGCCGATGCGGTCTGGGACATGGGCCGCGACTTCGGGACCATCGGCTGCCGCAAGGGGGACTGGCAGGTCGAGGTGACGACGTACCGCTCCGACAGCTACGACCCCACGTCGCGCAAGCCGGCCGTGGACTTCGGCGACACGCTGTCCGGCGACCTGGGGCGACGCGACTTCACGGTGAACGCGATGGCCGTGTCGGTCCCCGGGCGGGAGTTCGTGGACCCGTACGGCGGCGTGGTCGACCTGGCGAACCGGCTGCTGCGCACCCCCGGCCGCCCCGAGGACTCGTTCTCCGACGACCCGCTGCGGATGCTGCGGGCCGCGCGCTTCGCCGCCCAGCTCGCGTTCACCGTCGACCCGGCGGTGGTGGCGGCCATGACGGCGATGGCGGACCGGATCTCGATCATCTCCGCCGAACGGATCCGCGACGAGCTCTCCAAGCTGGTGATGGCGCCGTACCCCCGCCTCGGCCTGACCCTCCTCGTCGACACCGGGCTCGCCGCCCTCGTGCTGCCCGAGCTGCCCGCGCTGGCCCTCGAGCGCGACGAGCACCACCGCCACAAGGACGTCTACGAGCACACCCTCACGGTGCTCGAGCAGTCCATCGACCTGGAGGACCGGCTGGGCGGCCCCGACCTGGTGTCCCGGTTGGCCGCGCTGATGCACGACGTGGGCAAGCCGCGCACCCGCCGGTTCGTGGACGACGGCACGGTCACCTTCCACCACCACGACGTGGTCGGCGCCAAGCTGACGCGCAAGCGCCTGCAGGCGCTGCGCTTCCCCGGCGACACGGTCGACGCGGTGGCGAAGCTGGTCGAGCTGCACCTGCGGTTCCACGGGTACGGCGACGGCGACTGGACCGACTCCGCTGTCCGTCGCTACGTGCGCGACGCCGGTGACCAGGTGGAGCGGCTGCACGTGCTGACCCGGGCCGACTGCACGACGCGCAACGCCAGGAAGGCCGACCGGTTGCGGCGGACCTACGACGACCTGGAGGCCCGCATCGCGCGGCTCTCGGAGGAGGAGGAGCTCGCCTCCATCCGCCCCGACCTCGACGGCAGCCAGATCATGGAGATCCTCGGCATCCCGCCCGGCCCCGACGTCGGGAAGGCCTACCGCTTCCTCCTCGACCTCCGCCTCGACAACGGCCCCATGACCGAGGACGCCGCTCGTGCCGCCCTCCTCTCGTGGTGGAAATCGGGATAGTCCCTCACGAAACGCACCTTGGAAGCGGTTCCCAGCAGCCATTTCGTAGGGGACTATCCCGGCGGGGCTAGCGTCAGAGGCGTGCGGGTCGTCGTCGTGATGGGGGTGTCGGGGGTCGGCAAGACGACGGTGGGCCAGGGCGTGGCGGCGGCGCTGGGCTGGACGTACGCCGAGGGGGACGACCTCCACCCGGAGGCCAACGTCGCGAAGATGGCGGCCGGCATCCCGCTGACCGACGAGGACCGGTGGCCCTGGCTGCGCAGCATCGGCGCCTGGATGTCCGACGAGATCGCGGCGGGGCGATCGGCCGTCGTGACCTGCTCGGCGCTGCGCCGGTCGTACCGGGACGTGCTGCGCGAGGGCCGGCCCGAGGTGCTCTTCTGCCACCTGACCGCCGACCCGGACCTCATCGGGGAACGGGTGGGTCATCGCGCCGACCACTACATGCCCGCCTCGCTGCTGCCCAGCCAGCTCGCCACCCTCGAGCCGCTCGAGCCCGACGAGCCCGGGTTCGACCTGCCGGCCGACCGGGACGCGTCGGTGGTGGTCGCCCAGGTCCTTGAGGTCCTCGGTGCACTCGGCCTCGGGGGGTCGTGTCACCCCGAGTAACCCCCCGGTGTGCGGACTTGCGTACCGCCATGACGGCCAGGGAGTCGCCACACCGGTCGGTTACTCGCACCGAGACTCAGCCGCCATGATGGGTCGATGACGAGCATCGAGGTGTCCGGCCCGTCCGTCGACCGCTCCGAGGAGGTGCTGACCCCCGAGGCGCTGGAGTTCGTGGCGGACCTGCAACGCCAGTTCGGCGGCCGGCGCGACGAGCTGCTCGACCTCCGCAGGACCCGCCGGGAGCGGATCGCGGCCGGCGAGCGACCCGGGTTCCTGGACGCGACCGCCGAGATCCGCAGCGCCGACTGGCAGGTCGCCGCCGCTCCGCGCGACCTGCGGGACCGACGCGTCGAGATCACCGGGCCGACCAGCCGCAAGATGGCGATCAACGCCCTCAACTCGGGCGCCCGTGTCTGGCTGGCCGACCTCGAGGACGCCAACACCCCGCACTGGCGCAACGTCGTCGAGGGGCAGGTCAACCTGGCGGACGCGGTGCGGCGCACCATCGCGTTCACGTCACCTGAGGGCAAGGGCTACCAGCTGGCCGACCCCGACCACCTCCCGGTGATCCTGCCGCGGCCACGCGGCTGGCACCTCGACGAGGCCCACCTGACCCTCGACGGCAGGCCGCTGGTCGGCGGACTCGTCGACTTCGGCCTGTACTTCTTCCACAACGCGGCCGAGCAGCTCTCGCGGGGCAGCGGCCCGTACTTCTACCTGCCGAAGATGGAGTCGCACCTCGAGGCACGGCTCTGGAACGACGTGTTCTGCCACGCGCAGCGCGAGCTCGGGCTCCCGCAGGGCTCGGTCCGTGCGACGGTGCTGATCGAGACGATCACGGCGGCGTTCGAGATGGAGGAGATCCTGTGGGAGCTCCGCGACCACGCCAGCGGGCTGAACGCCGGCCGCTGGGACTACCTGTTCAGCATCATCAAGAACTTCCGCGAGGCCGACGGGTTCACCCTCCCCGACCGCAGCGCGATCACCATGAAGGCGCCGATGATGCAGGCGTACGCCGACCTGCTGGTGCAGACGTGTCACAAGCGGGGCGCCTTCGCGATGGGCGGCATGGCGGCGTTCATCCCGTCCCGCAAGGACGCGGCGGTCAACGAGGCGGCGTTCGCCAAGGTCCGTGAGGACAAGGAGCGCGAGGCCCGCGCCGGCTTCGACGGCTCCTGGGTGGCCCACCCCGACCTGGTACCGGTCTGCGCGGAGATCTTCGACAGCGTGCTCGACGGCGACAACCAGGTCACCCGCCGGCGCGACGACGTCCACGTCACGGCCGCCGACCTGCTCGCGGCCGGCGCCACGCCCGGCGAGCGGACCATGGACGGGCTGCGGCTCAACATCAACGTGGGCATCGCCTACGTCGCCGCGTGGCTGGCCGGCAACGGCGCGGCCGCGATCCACAACCTCATGGAGGACGCCGCCACCGCCGAGATCTCCCGCTCGCAGATCTGGCAGTGGACGCACAGCGCCGCCACGCTCGCGACGGGGGAGACGGTGACCCGGGAGCTGGTGGAGTCGGTGGTGACCGACGAGCTGGCCGCGTTGCGCGAGGCGGGTTGGTACGCGGACCACCTCGACGCCGCGCGCGACATCTTCGTCGCCACCGCGCTCGACGACGAGTTCGTCGACTTCCTCACGCTGCCCGCTTACGCGGAGGTCGTCCGCGCGGGAGAGTGACCCCATGACGCTCGCCGACCCCGTCTTCCTGGCCGACCGACTGGCGCACTGGGCGGAGGTGAAGCCGGACGAGACCGCGGTGACGTACCTGAACCGCTCGTGGACCTGGGGGCAGTGGTACGACCGGGTGCGCCGGCTCGCGGGAGCCCTGCAGGACATGGGCATCGGGCGCGGCGACGTGGTGTCGTTCCTCGACAAGAACCACCCGGCCTGCGTCGAGCTGACCTTCGCCTGCTCCCTGGTCGGCGCGGCCAACGCGATCGTGAACTTCCGGCTGGCCGGCGACGAGGTCGACTACGCGGTCAACGACGCGGGCTCGCGGATGCTGCTGGTCGGCAGCGAGCTGATGCCGCTGGTCGAGAAGCTCCGGGACCGGTTGCCCCGGGTGGAGCGGGTCATCGAGGTGACGCCGGACGGCGCGGCCGGCGACGAGTACGAAGCGCTGCTCGCGGCCGCGACTCCCGTCGACCGCGACCCCGCGGTGACACCCGACGACGTCGTGCTCGTCATGTACTCCTCCGGCACGACCGGACACCCCAAGGGTGTGATGCTCTCGCAGGCCAGCATGCTCGCCCACACCGTGAACGCCCACGACGGCTGGGTCTTCGAGGACGGCGACGTCAACCTCGTCGCGATGCCGCTCTTCCACGTCGGCGGGTCGTCGTACGTGCTCTTCGGTGTCCACGACGGCATCCCCAGCCTGATGACCCGCGACCCCGACGGCGCCTCGCTGGCCGGCGCGATCATGGCCGGCGCGAACCGGACGTTCCTCGTCCCGGCGGTGCTCGCCCAGGTGCTGCAGAGCGGCGAGCAGGCCGTCGCGGTGTTCGGCAAGCTCAGGACCTACACGTACGGCGCGTCCCCGATGCCGCTGCCGCTGCTGCGAGCGGCGATGGCGGCGTGGCCGGCGACGGACTTCATCCAGGTCTACGGGCTGACCGAGGTCGGCGGGGTCGCCACCCACCTGATGCCCGAGGCGCACCGCGACGAGGAGCACCCGGAACGCCTCGTGTCCGCGGGGCAGCCGATCCCCGGGATGGAGCTGAAGATCGTCGACCCGGTCACGCTCGACGAGGTGCCCACCGGCGAGAACGGCGAGATCTGGCTGCGCACACCCCAGCTGATGAAGGGGTTCCTGGGCAAGCCGGAGGCGACGGCCGAGGTGGTGCGGTCGGACGGCTGGTTCCGGACCGGCGACATGGGCAGGGTCGACGACGAGGGGTTCGTGTTCGTCGAGGACCGGATCAAGGACATGATCATCAGCGGCGGCGAGAACATCTACTCGCCCGAGATCGAGCGCGTGCTGGCCGAGCACCCCGCCGTCATGGAGGTCGCGATCATCGGCGTCCCCGACGAGCGTTGGGGCGAGACGGTGAAGGCGGTCGTGGCCCTCAAGCCGGACACGACGGCGACCGCGGACGAGCTGATCGCGTACTGCCGCGAGCACCTCGCGACGTACAAGTGCCCGACGTCCGTCGACATCCTCGACGCCCTCCCGCGCAACCCGACCGGCAAGATCCTCAAGCGCGACCTGCGCAAGCCCTACTGGGAGGGCCGGGACCGGGCGATCGTCTGAGGCGGGGGTGGCGGTGCGTGAGGGTTGGTTTCGAGCCTGCGAACCAACCCTCACGCACCGCCACCACGCCCACCGATGAGAATCCGCGGCGCTGGGTGTCGAAACCCTCACCCGCCGATCGAGGCACAGGCATGACCCAGACCAAGGAGACCACCGTGACCGCCCAGCCGCAGACCCAGACCCTCGAGCTGCCCGACGTCGACCTCACCTACGACGTGCGCGGACCGATCCCGACCGCCGACGGCCGCCCGCTCCTGCTGATGATCGGCCAGCCCATGCAGGCCGACGGGTTCGCCGACCTGGCGGCCCAGTTCCCCGACCGGACCGTGGTCACCTACGACCCGCGCGGCCTCGGTCGCAGCAGCGTCCGGCGGGACGGCCGCGACGACCAGCGGCCCGAGGACCAGGCCGCCGACCTGCACGCCCTGGTCGGGCACCTGGGTCAGGGCAAGGTCGACGTGTTCGGCAGCAGCGGTGGAGCGGTGGCGGGGCTCACGTGGGTGTCGTCGCACCCCGACGACGTCGCGACGCTCGTGGCGCACGAGCCGCCCTCGACCTGGGCCCTGCCGAACGACGCCGAGGCCGCGGACCGCGCGTTCCGTGGGGTCCGCGAGGCCTACCAGGCCAAGGGCGTGGGCGCCGGCATGGCTACGTTCATCGGCCTGACCATGTGGCCCGGCGAGTTCACCGACGCGTACTTCGAGCAGCCGGCCCCGGACCCGGCCATGTTCGGGATGCCGACCGACGACGACGGCGAGCGCGACGACGCGCTGCTGTCGGAGCGAGCGGTGACGGTGACGACCCACGAGTACGACCTCGACGCCATCAAGGCCGCACCCACCCGCGTCGTGCTCGGCGTGGGCGAGGAGACGGGCACCACGATCACGGCGCGCACGGCTCAGGCCGTGGCCGGACTCCTCGGGTCGGAGCTGGTCGTCTTCCCCAGCCACCACGGCGGTTTCGTGGGCGGCGGCCCGGAGAACCCGTACGCCGGCCAGCCGGTCGAGTTCGGGGTCACGCTTCGCGAGGTGCTCGACCAGGATCGTTGAGACCGCGCGGCAGCACGAGGAAGGCTGCCACCGCCAGCCAGACCGACCCGTAGACCACGCTGGTCAGTGCGTCGGTCAGGTGGTGGGCGCCGAGGTAGAGCCGCGAGAGCAGGGTGAGCAGCGGCAGCACGAGCAGCAGCACGGCGAGCCACCGGGCGGCGCGGAAGTACGTCCAGACCAGGATCATCGTGCCGGCCCAGCACACGAGGGACGTGGCCACGTGGCCCGAGGGGAAGCTGGCGTCGGGCACCAGCCCGGCGTCGAGGAGCTTCACGGGCGGGCGGTCGCGCGGGATGAGCTCGGTGCCGAAGAAGTAGATGCCGCCGATGCCGGCCTCGACCAGGGCGACGAACAGGATCGGACGCCAGGTCCGCTTCACCAGGCTGAAGATCAGCCCGACCAGGACGAAGATGGACGCGCCGACGATCGTCTCGCCGAGGTACGTGCCGGCGTTCGCCGCGTCCGTCAGGTCCGCGGTGCGCTGGTCGGCGAACCAGCGGGCGACGTCGTCGTCCATCGGGTCGATGGACGACTCCAGCGGGTGGGTCAGCAGCCACCCCCAGCCGACGACCAGCGCGCAGATCACCAGCCAGGCGATCACCGCCAGGCCGATGACCTTCAGCCAGCTGGGGCCGTCGTGGTCGGAGGCGTCACGGCGGTCGGTCGTCGTCGTCGGGGAGGACATGGCCGACAGTCTGGGGGTCGCCCCCGTGCGGTCACTACATCCCGAGAGGCGGATCCCACCCGGACGGGTGGCGGGACCCTGGAGGCGGCGTGCCTAGGTTGGAGCGGTGCCTACTGTCGCCGAGTCCATCGTCACTGCGCTCGCCGACCACGGGGTCACCCAGGTCTGGGGCGTCGTCGGCGACGCGCTCAACCCCGTCACCGAGGCGATCCGGCAGGAGGACCGCATCGAGTGGGTCGGCGTCCGTCACGAGGAAGCCGCCGCCTTCGCCGTCAGCGCGCAGGCGCAGCTGACCGGTCGCCTCGGCGTCTGCATGGGCACCGTGGGCCCAGGCGCGATCCACCTGCTCAACGGCCTGTACGACGCCAAGAAGTCGCACGCGCCGGTCCTGGCCATCTGTGGGCAGGTGCCGAGCGAGGAGATGGGCAGCGACTTCTTCCAGGAGGTCGACAACGACCGGCTGTTCGCCGACGTCGCGGTCTTCGCCCGGACCGTGACGTCCGCGGCGCAGATGCCGCACCTCTTGGAGCAGGCCGTCAACGCCGCGAACGCCCACCAGGGCGTCGCCGTGCTGACCCTCCCCGGTGACCTCGGCGACCAGGAGCTGCCCGGCGAGCCCGCGGCGACGTTCGCGCCGGCGGCTCGCTGGACCGCGGCTCCCGAGAACCAGGTCGCCGACGTCGCGACCGTCCTCGCGACGGCGAGCAGGGTGACCCTGCTGGTCGGCAGGGGCGCCCGCGACGCGCGGGCCGAGGTGCTCCAGCTCGCGGAGACCCTCCAGGCGCCGATGGTGCTGACCCTCAAGGCCAAGGAGGGGCTCGAGCACGACAACCGCTTCCAGGTCGGCCAGTCCGGGCTGATCGGCAACCCGGCCGCCGCTCAGGCCATGGACGACTGCGACGTGCTGTTCCTCGTCGGCACCGACTTCCCGTACCGCGACTGGTACCCCACCGGGAAGACCGTCGTCCAGCTCGACGCCCGGCAGGCGCACATCGGCCGCCGTACCTCGGTCGGAAACGCCCTCGTCGGCGACGTCGGCGACACCCTGCGCGCCCTGCTGCCGCGGCTCGACGCCCGGACCGACAGCGGGCACCTCGACGCCGCGACCGACAAGTACGCCAGCTGGCACGGCCGCCAGCAGGCCCTGCTCGACCCCGGACACGACACGACCCTGGTCGGCAGGGTGCGCGCGGTGTTCGACAACCCCGACGACCGGATCCGCCCCGAGGCGGTGGCGGCAGCGCTCGACCGGCACGCCGCGCCCGACGCCGTCTTCACCACCGACACCGGGATGTCGACGGTCTGGGTGTCGCGGTTCGTGACGATGAGCGACCGGCGGCGGCTGCTGGGCTCCTACAACCTCGGTTCGATGGCCAACGCCCTGCCGCAGGCCCTCGGCGCCCAGGCGCTGGACCGCGACCGCCAGGTCATCGCCTGCGCGGGTGACGGCGGGCTGATGATGCTGCTCGGTGACCTGCGCACGGCGGTGACCTACCGGCTACCGGTCTGCGTGGTCGTCTTCGACAACGGCCGGCTCGGCATGGTCAAGCTCGAGCAGGAGCAGGGTGGCCTCCCTGAGTTCGGCACCGAGCTCGACAACCCGGACTTCGCCGCGGTCGCGCTGGCCCTGGGCCTCAACGCCCGCCGGGTCACCGAGCCCGACCAGTTCGAGGACGCGGTCGCCTGGGCGCTGGCCGCCGAGGGTCCGACGCTCCTCGACGTCGTCACCAACCCCGAGGAGGTCTCCGTACCTCCCAAGCCGACCCTCGCTCAGGGCTGGGGCTTCGCGATCGCCAAGTCCCGGGAGGCCGTGGAGTCCCGCTGACGAATCGGGGTGCCGGCGACCCAGGTCTGCCGGACGTCGGCCGGGCCGGCCAGCGCGAAGGCCTTGGCCAGCGCGTCGTCGGGCGACTCGGCGTGCTGCAGGGCCACGTCGAGCGTGGTGCCGGCCGCGGGGCTCAGCCACAGGGCGTCGTACGCCTTGCCGACCTCGAAGTCGCCCACGGTGTCCGCCAGCCCGAGCGCATCGGCGCCGGCCGCGGTGGCCAGGTGCAACAGGTGCCCCGCGGTGAGGCGGTGGCCCTCGCGGCCGAGCAGCTGCTGGGTGAAGTACGCCTGCAGGCCCTCCTTGAACAGCGAGAACCCGGTGCCCGCTCCGACGTCCGAGCCCAGCGCGACCCGGACGCCGAACGCCAGGTGCGCGCCGAGCGGGAACATCCCGCTGCCGAGGGCCGCGTTGCTGGTCGGGCAGTGGGCGACCGCCGCGCGGCTCCCGCCGAGCATCCGCAGTTCGCCCTGGACCGGGTGCACGTCGTGCGCGAGCACGGACCGCGGGCCGAGCAGCCCGTGCTTGGCGTAGCTCGTGGCGTAGTCGCAGCCGAACAGCTCGCGCACGCCGCGGATCTCCTCGGCGTTCTCGTTGATGTGCGAGGTGAAGAACGAGCCGGGTATGTCGCCGAGCAGGGCGCCGGCCGACGCCAGCAGCGGGTCGGTGCAGGACAGCGAGAAGCGTGGCGTGACGGCGTACCTCGTGTGGCCGCCAGGATTGGCGGAGCCGTGCCACCTGTCCGCGAGGGCCCGCCCCTCGGCGTACGCGCGGTCGGGGTCGGTGAAGAGGTCCTCGCGCAGGATCCGGTCGGAGAGCACCAGCCCGCTCGTCACCCGCAGCCCGACCCGGTGTGCCTCGGTGAACAGCGCGTCGACGGCGGTCGCGAAGTGCGAGCCGAAGACCAGGGCGGTGGTCGTGCCCGCGCGCGCGAGGCCATCGACGAAGTCGGCCGCGACCGAGGCGGCGTACGTCGCGTCGGCGAGGCGGGCCTCCTCGGGCAGGGCGCAGCGTTCGAGCCAGTCGAGCAGCGGCATCCCGAGCCCGCCGATCGCGCGCACCTGCGGGTAGTGCACATGGGTGTCGACGAACCCCGGGAGCACGAGTCCCTCGCGCAGGTCGACGACCTCGTCTTCGGGGTGCTCACGAAGGAGCTCGTCGGCCGGTCCGCGGGCGGCGATCACGCCGTCGCGGACGAGCAGCGCGGCGTCCTGGTCGGCTCGCAGGTGATGGCCTCGGAACGGGCTCTGCGGGGTGTCGATGAAGGTGCCGCGGTAGAGCGTCACCGACGGGCGCCCTCGCGCTCGAACGCCGCGAGCAGGTCGGCTGCCACGGCGACCGCGATGGGCGCCGGCTCCTTGCTGGTGGTGACTCCGGGGAGCCCGATCGGCGTGTGCACCCGGTCGACGGTCGCGGGGTCGTGGCCGTCGGCGAGCAGCCGGGACCGGAACCGCGCCCACTTCGCCGACGAGCCGATCAGGCCGATCGACGCGAGGTGGTCGAGGCGGACGGCGGCGTCGACCAGGGCGACGTCCTCGGCGTGGTCGTGGGTCATCACCAGCACGTGGGTGCCCGGCGGCAGCTCGGCGAGCACGAGCTCGGGCAGCACCGGGACGGGGTGGACGTGCACGGCGGCCACGGCATCGGCCAGCGGGCGCAGTGCCTCGGCGTCCAGGTGCTCGGGCCGGGAGTCGACCAGGTGGAGGTCGAGGTCGTGGCGGGCCAGGATGCGGGCCAGCTCGAGGCCGACGTGGCCGACCCCGAAGATCGCCACGCTCGGCACCACGGCCAGCGGCTCGAGCAGCACGGACACCTCGCCACCGCAGCACTGCACGCCGTGCTGGATAGGGGCCTTGTCGGAGAGGCTGCTCTCGAACGTCTCGGGCTTGGTGCCGTGGCTCTCGAGCAGCGCGCGGGCACGGCGTACGGCCTCGGCCTCCAGGTTGCCGCCACCGACCGAGCCCCACGTGCGCCGCGCGGTCACGACCATCTTGGCCCCGGCCTCGCGCGGGGTGTGGCCGCGCACGTCGGTCACCGTGACGAGGACGCCGGCCTCACGGTCCTGGCGGAGCGACGCGACCGCCTGCCACCAGGTGGTCATACCCGGACTCCGGACCTGACGCGGTCGAGGGCCCAGTAGACCGCCTCCGGGGTGGCCGGAGATTCGAGCTCGACGGAGACGCCGGGCGGGCCGAACGCTGCGCACGCGTCGCGCAGCGCCTCGCGGACGCTGAAGGCCAGCATCAGCGGGGGCTCGCCGACGGCCTTCGAGCCGTAGACCGCGCCGTCCTCGTGGGCGTGCTCGAGCAGGGCGACGTGGAACTCGGTGGGCATCTCGGAGAAGCTCGGCAGCTTGTAGGTGCTGGCGGACTGGGTGCTGAGCCGGCCGCGGTTCTGGCCGTCGGAGGTGTCCCAGCGCAGGTCCTCCAGCGTCAGCCAGCCCGCCCCCTGGACGAACCCGCCCTCGACCTGGCCGAGGTCGACCAGCGGGGAGAGGCTGTCGCCCACGTCGTGCACGATGTCGACGCGGCGCAGGTCGTAGGCCCCGGTGAAGCCGTCGACCTCGACCTCGGCGACGGCGGCGCCGTAGGCGAAGTACTTGAACGGCGAGCCGGTCATGGTCGTGACGTCCCAGCTCAGCCCCTCGGTCTTGTAGAAGCCGGCAGCCCAGAGCTGGATGCGCTGGTGGTAGGCGATCCGGACGAGCTCGTCCCAGGACGCGTCGGGGTTGTCGGCGCGCACCTTGGTGAGACGGCCGAGGATCTGGTCGCAGGCGTCCTTGACCGCACCGCCGTTGAGGTCGGCGCCGGCGCTGGCCGCGGTGGCCGAGGTGTTGGGCACCTTGTCGGTGCGGGTGGGCGCGAGGCGGATCTTCTCCAACGGCAGCCCCAGCGCGGTGGCCGCGACCTGCAGCATCTTGGTGTGCAGGCCCTGGCCCATCTCGGTGCCGCCGTGGTTGATCAGGACCGAGCCGTCCTTGTAGACGTGCACCAGCGCGCCGCCCTGGTTGAAGGCCGTGAAGTTGAACGAGATGCCGAACTTCACCGGCGTGATCGCCAGGCCCCGCTTGGCGTGCGGGTGCTCCTTGTTGAAGGCGGAGATCGCGCGCAGCCGGTCGGCGTACCCGCTGGAGTCGCGGACCTGGTCCCAGGCGAGCGTCATGCGTTCGGGATGGCGGACGAGCTGGCCGTACGGCGTGGACTCGCCCTCGGCGTAGAAGTTGCGGCGGCGCAGGACGTCGGGCTCGATCCCGAGCAGGGGCGCGCAGCGGCCGATGATGTCCTCGGTGACGAGCATCCCCTGCGGTCCGCCGAACCCGCGGAAGGCCGTCTGCGAGGTCTTGTTGGTCCGGGCGATCCGGCCCTGCACGTGGATGTCCGGGATGAAGTAGGCGTTGTCGACGTGGCACAGGGCGCGCGAGAGGACCGGTTCGGAGAGGTCGAGGCTCCAGCCGCCGTCTGAGGTCAGGGTGGCCTCGAGGGCCGTGAAGCGGCCGTCGTCGTCGAACCCCACGCGCCAGGTGGCGTGGAACCCGTGCCGCTTGCCGGTCATCGTCATGTCCTGCTGGCGGGTCAGGCGCAGCCGGACCGGACGGCCGGTGAGGGTGGCGCCCAGGGCGGCGACCGCCGCGAGCCCGTGCGGCTGCATCTCCTTGCCGCCGAACCCGCCGCCCATCCGCAGGCACTGCACGGTGACCCGGTTGCTGGGCAGGCCGAGGACGTGCGCGGTGATCTCCTGGGTCTCGGTCGGGTGCTGGGTGCTGGACTGCACGAACACCTGGCCGTTCTCGTCGACCATCGCCAGCGCACAGTGCGTCTCGAGGTAGAAGTGCTCCTGCCCCGCGAAGTCGATCTCGCCCTCGAAGACGTGGGCCGCGCGGGCGAGCCCGGCGGCGACGTCGCCGCGGGCCAGCACCGGTTGCATGCCCTGGTAGCTCTCGGCCTCGATCGCCTCGACCACCGTCAGGATCGCGGGCAGCGGCTCGTACGCGACCTCCACCGCCAGCGCCCCGCGGCGGGCGGCCTCGAGGGTCTCGCCGAGCACCCAGCAGACGGCGTGGCCGTGGTACCTGACCTCGTCGGGGAACAGCGGCTCGTCGTGCTTGATGCCGGCGTCGTTGACGCCGGGTACGTCCTGCTGGGTCAGCACCCTGACGACGCCGGGGACGTCGTACGCCGGGCTCGGGTCGAGGTGCGTGATCCGCGCGTGGGCGTGCGGCGCCTGCACCGGGTGGGCGTGCAGCACGTGCTGGCTGCGGCGGACGAGGTCGTCGGTGTAGAGCGCGTGCCCGGTCACGTGGAGGGCGGCGCTCTCGTGCTCCACGGTGACGCCGACGACGGCGTTCTCGGGACGGTCGGACAGCGTGCTCACGAGTGCACCTCCGCCGCCAGCTTGCGCAGCCCGTTGCCGAGCATGGCCTTGCGGAAGTCCGCGCTCGCGCGCTGGTCGGAGATGGGCGTGCCCTCACCGGCCAGGACGCGGGCGGCGGCCTCGACGGTCTCGTCGTCCCAGGGCTGCCCTTCGAGCGCCTGCTCCGTGGCGATGGCCCGGATCGGCGTCGCGGCCACGCCGCCGAGCCCGATGCGGGCCCGGGTCACCGTGCGGTCGGCGACGTCGAGGGCGAAGGCGACGGCCACGCTGCTGATGTCGTCGAACGGTCGTTTGGCGATCTTGTGGAACGCCGTGGTGGTCGCGGCCGGGAGCGGGACGACGACCTCGGTGATCAGCTCGCCCGGCGCACGGACCGACTCGCGGTACCCGGTGAAGTACGCGCTCAACGGCACCGTACGAGTCCCGTCGGCCGAGGCGAGGACGACGCTGGCGTCGAGAGCCAGCAGCACCGGCGGGGCGTCACCGATCGGTGAGCCGGTGCCGAGGTTGCCGCCGAGGGTGGCGCCGTTGCGGATCAGCCGCGAGGCGAACTGCGGGAACAGTGATGCCAGCAGGGGCAGGCGACTGGTCGACAGGGCGAGGCGCCGCTCGATCTCGCTGAGCGTGAGGGCAGCCCCTATCCGGATCGCGTCGTCACCGACGGCCCAGCCCCGCAGCTCGTCGAGCCGGTCGACGGACACGACGAGGCCGGCCCGGGCGCCCTTGAGGTTCACGTCGACGCCCCAGTCGGTGCTGCCCGCGACGACGATGGCCTCTGGCTCGTCGGCGAGAATCCTCAGTGCCTGCTGGAGATCGGTGGGCCGGATGAACTGCGACTCGGCGTCGTGCAGCCGGGTGGGTACGGCGGCCGGCGCGGTCGCCGTACGGCGTGTGGCGAGCCGGTCGTCGGCGGTCGGGAAGCCGAGGGCGTACGCCGCGTCCATGATCGGCCGGTACCCGGTGCACCGGCACAGGTTGCCGCTCAGCGCGTGGAGGTCGAAGCCGTTCTCGCCGTGGTACGCGTCGTGGGCCGCAGGTCCCGAGCCGTTGGTCGCCGACCGGCCGGCGCGGTAGAACTCGGCCGCCATGCTGCACACGAACCCCGGCGTGCAGTAGCCGCACTGCGACCCGCCTCGCACGGCCATCTCGTGCTGGACCGGGTGCAGGTCGTCGGGCGCGCCGAGCCCCTCGGCCGTGACGACCTCCTGCCCGTCGAGGCTGGCCGCCGGGACGAGGCACGAGTTGATCGCCGTCCACTCGGTCGCGTCCGTGCCGTCGGCGGCGGGTCGCGCCACGAGCACCGAGCACGCGCCGCACTCACCCTCGGCGCAGCCCTCCTTGGCGCCCGTCAGCCCGCACGCGCGAAGGAAGTCGAGCGCGTTGGTGTGCAGGGGTACGCCCTCGAGCGGCCGCTGCTCGCCGTTGACCACGATCCCGGCCATCCCCACCACCTCCCCGCGCACGTCGACACGGCATGGTTGCAGGCCCAGGTCCCTCAGGCGGGCTCGGCCTGCCGGTTATCCATGCGAACACCAGGCCGTACCCGCCACTCTAGCCACGCCCCCGCGTCCGGGTCACGGTGCCATTTCCGGATAGTCCCTTACGAAATGGCTGCTTCCAGGACCGGCGGAATCTAGGGAGTCACGCAACACCGTGGTTGTTGGCGGCTTCTGAAAGTAGTCGATCAAGCTCTTCGGCTGGGGTCCGGAAGCTGTGGCGCTTGCGTGGTCTGGCGTTCAGTTCCGCAGCGATGTTGTCCAGGATCCCTGGGCCATAGAACGACAGGTCGGTGCCCTTGGGCAGGTACTGGCGTAGCAGGCCGTTGGTGTTCTCGTTCGACCCACGTTGCCACGGCGAGTGCGGGTCGCAGAAGTAGATCTCCAGCCCGGTTGCCTCAGCGATCGAGGCGTGGTTGGCCATCTCGGGGCCCTGGTCCCAGGTCAGGGACAGTTTGAGCTGCTCAGGCAGGGTGGCCATCTTCGCTACCAGTGCCTCTTGAACGGCCAGCGCTCCGTGGTTCTCGGGCAGGTGCAGCAGCATCACGAACCCGGTAGCGCGTTCGACCAGGGTGCCGACCGCGGACCCCGACGCGGTCGAGCCGAGGATCAGGTCGCCTTCCCAATGACCGGGGACGGCCCGGTCCTCGACCTCGGGCGGGCGCTGGCTGATCAGCACCATCCCGGGAATCCGGCCACGGCGCTCGTCTTCACGACGACGAGGCTTACGCATCGACCGTCCAGTGCGCAGGAACGCGGTCAGCTCCCGCTTGAGGCCGCCGCGGGCCTGCACGTAAAGCGACTGGTAGATCGTCTCGGCCGACACCCACATCTCCGGTTGGCTGGGGAAGTCGGTCTTGAGTCTGCCAGCGATCTGCTCGGGGCTATCGCGCCGTCCGAGCCGCTGCTGGACCTCGCGGCGAAGCGGCAGGTTGCTCGCCAGCTTCGCGGCCCGAGGAGCCGACCTGCCCTGGTCGACCTTGGCCTGGGCGACCGAGGCCCGGTAGCCCCGCGTCGTCCAGCCCCGCTCCAGCTCGCGGCTGATCGTGCCCGGATCCCGCCCCAGCAGGCGGGCTATCTCCCGTACCCCGTGCTCGGCATGGATCAGGGCTGCGATCTCCTCTCGTTCAGACCACGACAGGTAACGGCCGACCGGCCCAGCCAGGCTGGTGGGATTCACCCCACCAGCCTCGCGAAACGTGCGTCTGCCCCACGTCTGCGACATGCCGGCCCGGACAGCGGCCTCCTCTACCAGGAGACCGTCTCGGATCCCGGCCCAGAACCGTCTACCGAACTCCCGCGGCTGCTTCGGACGACCTCCCACTGCAACTCCTCAAGATCGAGGTGTTGCGTCACTACCTAGAACTCGCCGACCCACTTCACGACCATTTCGTAGGGGACTACCCCGGCCGCTTGTGGATGAGCCGCACGCGCCGTACCTCCGTCGACCAAGGATGGAGGGATGAGGAACGGCGTCGTCGCGCTTCCGCCGGGCTACCACCCGAAGCGGCGTCACCTGGTCAGGCCGGTACGCGTCGACCCGAACGGCCTCATCGGTCCCACGCCTGCGGCGGCGAGAGGGAAGTACTGGCGCAGGACGAGTCACGGGCTGTACGCGCCCTGGTGGGTGGACTCGACGCTGGCCGAGCAACGGATCGTCGAGGCGGGCGCGGTGCTGCCGGCGTACGGCGCTGTCACCGGGTGGGCTGCCCTGAGATGGCTGGGTGGTCGATGGTTCGAAGGGCGGCGCGCGGACGGCTCACTGCTGCCGGTGACGTTGGCGACGACCCACATCCGCCCCCAACCCGGCATCGCGCTCTCCGAGGAACGGATGAACGCCTACGAGGTCATCGCCCTGGACGGGCTGCCGATCACGCGGGCTCTTCGATCGACTCTGTTCGAGATGCGGTATGCCGCCTCCTTGTGGGACGCCGTGATCGTGGCCGACATGGCGGCGTTCAACGACCTCGTCGCCCTCGACGAGCTGGGGCGGTACGCACTGGCGCACAGCGGCATGACCAGGATCCCGCAGGCACGGGATGCCATCGCGCACGCCGACGAGAACAGCTGGTCGCCGATGGAGGTCGTGATGCGCCTCATCTGGATCTGCACGGCCGGGATGCCCCGGCCGTTGACGAACCGGCCGGTCTTCGACCTGCACGGCCGTCACATCGGGACGCCCGACCTGCTCGACACCGATGCCGGGGTGTACGGCGAGTACGACTCGGCGCTCCATCTCGACGGGAGGCGTCGACTGAAGGACCTCACCCGCGAGGACGCGTTTCGACGTCTCGGGCTCGAACCCGTCGTGATGGTCACCGGCCAAGGTCGCTACGAGGTTGCCGAGCGGATCGTGGCGGCCTACGAGAGAGCCTCGAGCCGTCGCGGTCCCCGACTGTGGACCATCGACCAACCCGCTTGGTGGGTACCCACCGAGACCGTGGCCCAGCGTCGGGCCCTCGCCGACGCCCAGAAGGTGCGCCTGCTGACCCGCCGTACGGCCTGAGCCCGCCCACCTCGGGATAGTCCCCTACGAAGTGGCTGCCCCTCATCGCCAGGAGCAACCATTTCGTAGGGGACTATCCGGTCACGGCGCGAGGGGGACGAGCGGGGCGTGGCGGTTGACGTCCTTGTAGAGCAGGTAGCGGAAGGGACCCGGGCCGCCGGCGTAGCAGGCCTGGGGGCAGAAGGCGCGCAGCCACATGAAGTCGCCGGCCTCCACCTCCACCCAGTCGGTGTTCAGCAGGTAGACGGCCTTGCCCTCCAGCACGTACAGCCCGTGCTCCATCACGTGCGTCTCCGGGAACGGGATCGTGCCGCCGGGCTGGAAGTTGACGATGTTGACGTGCATGTCGTGGCGCAGGTCGTCGATCTCGACGAACCGGGTCGTCGACCAGACGCCGTCGGTCCCCGGCATCACCACCGGCGCCACCTCGCGCTCGTTGGCCACGAACGCCTCGGGGGCGTCGAGCCCGTCGACCCACTGGTACCTCTTGCGGATCCAGTGGAACGAGCCCGTCGCCTCGGTCTCGTTGTGCAGCGTCCAGGCCGCGCCCGGCGGCAGGTACGCGTACCCCCCGGGCGCCAGTTCGTACGCCGTCCCACCGACGGTGAGCGCCAGCGTCCCGGACGTCACGAACAGCACCGCCTCGGCGGACGGGTCCACCTCCGGCACCGACGAGCCACCGCCGGGCCGCAGCTCGACGACGTACTGGCTGAACGTCTCGGCGAACCCGCTCAGCGGCCGCGCCAGCACCCACATCCGCATGTGCGTCCAGCCGGGCAGGTGCGAGGCGGTGATGTCGCTCTGGGTGCGCGCCGGGATCACGGCGTACGCCTCGGTGAAGCGCGACCGGTCCGTCGTCAGCGCGGTCTGGGGCGGCAAGCCGCCGCTCGGCACGTGATAGGCCATCAGTTCCCTCTCACCAGCAGCTGTCCTCGGGGCACATCGTCGTCCACCGGTACGCCGCGCAGCCAGGTCTCCCGTACCTCGCCGACGAGCGACCGGCCGGCGTACGCCGACACGGCGTTGCGGTGCTTGAGCCGGTCGACGTCCACGGTGAACTCCGCCTCGGGGGCGAACCGCACGAGGTCGGCCTGGGCGCCGACGGCGATCCGGCCCCGGTCCGAGAGTCCCACGCGGTCGGCCGTCGCCGTCGCCATCCACCGCACCACGTCGACGAGCGAGTGTCCGCGCGCCCGGGCCCCGGACCACACGACCGGCAGGCCGAGCTGGACCGAGGAGATGCCGCCCCAGGCCAGCCCGAAGTCCGGGCTGGCCTTCAGCGACGCCGTGCACGGCGAGTGGTCGGAGACCACCAGGTCGACGTCGCCCGCGGCCAGCGCGGCCCACAGCGCCTCGCGGTTGTCGGCCTCGCGGATGGGTGGGCAGCACTTCAGCTCGGTCGCGCCATCGGCCACGTGCTCGGCGTCGAACGTCAGGTAGTGAGGGCAGGTCTCGACCGACACGTCCACGCCGTCGACGCGAGCCGACCGCAGCAGCGGGACGGCGTCCGCGTCCGACAGGTGCACGACGTGCGCGCGCCCACCCGTCGCCCGCGCCCGCTCGACGACCAGCGCGATCGCGGCCTCCTCGGCCGCGCGGGGGCGGGAGGCCAGGAACCCCGCGTAGTGCTCGCCGTCGAGCGCGGAGTCGTCGAGGAGCGAGCCGTCCTCCGCGTGCACGATCATCAGCGCGTCGAGCCGCGCCGTCTCGGCCATCGCGGCCGCGAACGCGTCGGGCGGGAGGTGCGGGAACTCGGCGACGCCGGAGTCCAGCAGGAAGCACTTGAAGCCGAACACGCCGGCCTCGTGCAGCGCCTCCAGGTCGGCGAGGTTGTCGGGCACCGCTCCGCCCCAGAACCCCACGTCGACGTACGCCTGCCCCTCGGCGACCGAGCGCTTCAGCTCCAGGGCGGCGACCGTGGTCGTCGCCGGCACCGAGTTGAGCGGCATGTCCAGGATCGTGGTCACGCCACCCGCCGCGGCCGCCCGGGTCGCGGTCTCGAAGCCCTCCCACTCGGTCCGGCCCGGCTCGTTGACGTGCACGTGGGTGTCGACCAGCCCGGGCAGCAGCACCTCGTCGTCACCCAGCGTCACCACGGTGGGGACCGACGGCACGCGGTCGTACGGCGTCACCGCGGCGATCCGCCCGCCCGTCACCGCGACGCACGCCGCCACCTCCGCGTCCCCGACGACCACGCGCCGGGCGCGCACCACGAGGTCAGCTGCCACGGTAGGTCGAGTAGCCGTACGGCGAGAGCAGCAGGGGCACGTGGTGGTGGCGGTCGTCGGCCACCGTGAACACGATGACGACCTCGGGGAAGAAGCCGTTGACGTAGGCCCCCGTGTCGAAGCGCAGCACGTACCCGCCGAGCCCGAGCTGGCCACCGAGGGAGCCGACCCGCCCGTCGTCGTCGGTGACGCCCGAGTCGAGGACGTCGCCGTCGCGGGACTCGAGGCGGACGGCGACGCCTGCCGCCGGCCGGCCGGCCGCGGTGTCGAGGACATGGGTGGACAGGGTGGCCATCAGAGCAGCGCCTCCAGCCGGAGCAGCGCGATCTGCCTGAGGTTGTCGACCGTCTCGTCCCGCTCGGTCGCGTCGTCGTTGCCGAGCCGGCGGTCGAGCTCGGCCAGGATCGCCTCGGCGTCGCGGCCCGCGGCCCGGATCAGGAACACCCGGCCGAACCGTTCCTCGTACGCCGCGTTGCCGGCCGCCAGCCGCGCGGCCGTGTTCCCGGCCTCGGGGTCGACGCCGGCCTGCTCCCGCTGGGACTGCGAACCGCCCCGCTCGCCGATCCGGGGGTGGCCCGACAGCGCCTGGTCGAGCTCCTCGTCGGTGAGCGCACGGGCCGCCTCGTCCGCGCGGGCGACGGCGGCGTCGCGGTCGGCGTACGGCTCGCCGGCCAGCACGTCGTCGACCCACCGCGGCACGGCGAGGCACGAGAGCAGCTGATCACGCGCGAGCGTCACGAGTCCCGTTCCTCGCGCAGGACTGTGCACTCGATCAGGCCGTACGGGCGGTCGGCGGCGATGAACACCTCGCCGTTGTTCTCCAGCCCGTCGACGTCGAAGCCCGAGAAGTCGACCAGGAAGTGGTGCTTGTTCGGGGCCGAGAAGCGGACCTCCGCGATGCCCGGCAGCGTGTCGACCACGGCGGAGCCCATGAGGTAGAGCGTCTCCTGCAACGCCCGCGAGTAGGTGGTGGCGAAGGTCGACAGCAGCACGTCACGCACCAGGTCGTAGGACGCGTTCCAGTCCGCGTCCGCGGAGTCGTGCCGCCACTGGGCGGTGAGCGACGTCGCCAGGATGCGGTCGTCGGCCTCCGCGAGGGTGGTGAACTCGTCGACGAGGAAGCCCTTGAACTCCGAGCCCGTCGACTTCAGCAGCACCAGGTCCTGGAGGCCCGAGGTCACCTGCACGCTGTCGCGGCCGACCTCGACGACACACGTGCGTACCTCGCCGCCGTGCCGCGCGAAGGCGTGCCGGCCGAGCCGGTCCCAGGCGTACTGCTCGACGCGCACCTGCGCGGACACGGCTGCCGGGGTGGCCTCGAGGAGGCGTCGGCCGAGGGCCAGCGCGTAGTCCTCCGGCGAGGTGACGCCGTGGAGCTTGGCGTAGGCGAACGCAGTGTTCTTCTGGGTGTCGGTCGGCAGCACGGCCGACTGGTCGCCGTCGACGTGGGCGGCGTCGAAGTCACCGCGCAGGGACGTGCTGACGTTGAGGTCGTGGATCTCGTGCCGGTCGGCCCCGCGCACGACGCGCACGACCCGACTCTCCGCCTTGCCGTACTGGTTCGCTCCCAGCGTCGCCATGCCCCGACCTTAGCGACGTGCGAGGCGGCGCAGGTCGGCGTCGTCGAGCCCGCAGCCGTCGCGCACCTCGGTCGCGTCGACCGCGCCGCAGTCCAGACCCCGCAGCACGAAGCCGGCGAGCGCCCGGGCGGTGGCGGGCTCGTCGGCGACGGAGCCTGCCTGCCTCTGCTCGGCGTACGCCCGCAGCCGCTCGAGCGCACGGGTCAGGCCGCCGCGGAAGAAGGCGTACGTGGCGGCGTACCGCGTCGGCAGGTGGCCCGGGTGCAGGTCCCAGCCCTGGTAGAACCCGCGCTCCAGGGACCGGGTGACCAGCCGGTGGTGGTTCTCCCAGGCCAGGTGCACGGTGTCGCCGTCGCCGACGGGGAGCACGTTGGTGGAGCCGTCGGAGAGGCGCACCCCGGTGCCCGCGGCGGCCGCCTGCATGACGAGCTTGGCGTGGTCGGCGACCGGGTGCTCGAGCGACTGCTGGCCCGCGGCGATGCCGCAGAACGCCGAGTAGTCGTAGGTGCCGTAGTGCAGGGCGGTCAGCCGGCCGCCGGCCGCGTGCACCATCCGGGCCACCAGGGCGGTGCCGTCGGGGCCGAGCACCGACTGCGGGGTCTCGACCTGCACCTCGAACACCACCGACGCGTCCGCGAAGCCGAGCTCGTCCTCGATCGTGGAGGCGGCGTGCACGAACGCGCCCACCTGCTCGGTGCTCGTCACCTTCGGCAGCGTCACCACGAAGCCGTCCAGCGAGCCGCGCGACTCGGCGTACGCCGCCAGGAACCGGGTCAGCGTGCGCACGCCCCGCGCCCGGGTCGGCGCCTCGAACGACTTGATGCGGATCCCCGAGAACGGTGGCGCGGTCTCGTCCTGCTGGGCCTCGGCGAGCGCGTGCGCGGCGGTGCGCACGTGCTCGTCCTCATCGGTCTCACTGAACGCACCCTGGGGCCCGACGTACCCGTCCTCGAAGTCGATCCGCAGGTCCTCCACGGGCTCGTCGGCCAGCTTGGCCTTGACCCGCCGGATGATGTCGGCGTCACCGATCACGCTGGCGAACTTGTCGGCGTGCTCGTCGAGCAGCGCCTCCGCCTGCCGGCCCCAGTCCTGCGCGGTGCCGGCGGCGAAGGCGTCGGCCGGCACGTACGCCGTGTGCACCGGCTGCCGGCCCGCGCGCTCGCCGGGGTAGCGCGCCGCCAGCTGGGCGTCCGCCTCGGCGAGCCGTTCGTCCAGCTCGGAGGTGAGCCGCGCGACCAGGTCGTCGGGATCGATCACGACCGCCACCCAACCACACCCGCGTTGGGTCGACGGTGGAACGAGCGGGCTTCAGTGCTGCCTGCGAACTAGCTTCGTGGAAGCCGCTTGTGGATGTCTTCGCTCATTCTCACGATCGCAAGGAAGAATTCGAGCATCATGCGAATGATGGCCAGGTAAACGATCAGGCCGATGGCTCCGACGACCAGGATGAATAGGCCGAGTCCGGCCGACCGTGAAAAGCCTGCAACTAACCAGGAGAGCCACCCGAGCACCAGGAAAACGGTTGCCAGGATATAGACGAATTTAACGACCTTGGGCGTGACGAAGGTCGAGAAGTTGAAGTCGAACAGTGCCTTGAAGAATCCGGCAGCATCGGTGGACTGAGCGGCGGGACCGTCATAAGGCGAACTCTGCTGGGTCGGGTAGCTAGGGGGTACCGACGTCGGAGGCGCTGCGCTGTAGGGATTTGTTGGCGCCGGAGGTGGCGTTGAAGGGGTGTTGTAAGGGTCCGAAGGAGGGGTCGGGGTCTCAGTCATGCCCCGAGGCTAGATCAAACAGGCGTGAATGTCGCTGATGAGCCCTGGCCACTGCGCGTATAACAGCAACGAGCCCGGTCGGCGGATGCAGACCGGGCTCGTTATCGGGAACTCAATCGTGCTGACCCCTTATTCCTCGCCCTTGATGAAGGCCTCCACGCGGCGGCGGCCCTCGTCGTCGGGCAGCTGCACGGGCGGGGACTTCATCAGGTACGACGACGCCGAGATGACGGGGCCGCCCTGGCCGCGGTCCTTGGCGATCTTCGCGGCGCGGATGGCGTCGATGATGATGCCGGCCGAGTTGGGGGAGTCCCAGACCTCGAGCTTGTACTCGAGGTTCAGCGGCACGTCACCGAAGGCGCGACCCTCGAGGCGGACGTAGGCCCACTTGCGGTCGTCGAGCCACGCCACGTAGTCGGACGGGCCGATGTGGACGTTGCGGTCGGAGACCTTGTTGGCCAGCTCGCCCTGGAGGTTGGACGTGACGGCCTGGGTCTTGGAGACCTTCTTGGACTCCAGGCGCTCGCGCTCGAGCATGTTCTTGAAGTCCATGTTGCCGCCGACGTTGAGCTGGTAGGTGCGGTCGAGGGCCACGCCGCGGTCCTCGAACAGCTTGGCCAGCACGCGGTGGGTGATGGTGGCACCGACCTGCGACTTGATGTCGTCGCCGACGATCGGGACGCCGGCGTCCTCGAACTTCTTGGCCCACACCGGGTCAGAGGCGATGAAGACGGGCAGCGCGTTGACGAAGGCCACGCCGGCGTCGATCGCGCACTGGGCGTAGAACTTGTCGGCCTGCTCGGAGCCCACCGGGAGGTAGGACACCATCACGTCGGCCTGGGTCTCCTTGAGCACCCGCACCACGTCGACCGGGTCGGCGCCGGACTCCTCGATGGTCTGGCGGTAGTACTTGCCGAGACCGTCCATCGTCGGGCCGCGCTGCACCTCGATGCCCATGGTCGGCACCTCGGCGATCTTGATGGTGTTGTTCTCGGAGGCGTTGATGGCCTCGGAGAGGTCCTTGCCGACCTTCTTGTCGTCGACGTCGAACGCGGCGACGAACTCCACGTCGTTGACGTGGTAGTCCCCGAACATGACGTGCATCAGGCCCGGCACCGTGGTGCCGGCCTCCGCCTTGGCGTAGTACTGCACGCCCTGGATGAGGGACGTGGCGCAGTTGCCGACGCCCACGATGGCTACTCGAATCGATCCCATGCCGGATCTTCCTTCCTTCACAGCGTGCCTAAGGCGTTTCGGCCGCCGGCGTCACTGCCGGTGCACTTCGGGTGGTGTGTTTGGTGTCGCTCGTGCTGGCGGGCCCGTTGTCCGGGCCCCGTTCGGCGTTGATGAGGTCGGTGAGCCAGCGGACCTCGCGCTCCACGGACTCGATCGCGTGACGTCGCAGCTCGCTCAGGTAGCGGTCGTCGCCGCCGGCCGCGTGCCGCTGCCGCTCCAGGCGCTCCTGGAGGCGGCTGCGCCGTCCCTCGAGGATGCCCAGCCGGACCTCGGCGCTGGTCCGCGAGAAGAACGCGAACCGCATGTTGAAGCTCTCGTCCTCCCACGCGCTCGGCCCGTCGTCGGTGACCTCCTGGGCGAAGACCTCGCGACCCGCCGGCGTGATCTGGTAGGTGATCCGCTGGCGCAGGGAGACCGACGCCGGGTTGGTCACCTCGGTGACCAGGCCGTCGCGGAGCATCCGCTTGAGGGCGGGGTACAGCGAGCCGTAGGACAGCAGCCGGGTCCACCCGAGCAGCAGGTTCAGGCGCTTGCGGAGCTCGTAGCCGTGCAGGGGGGACTCGTGGAGCAGGCCGAGCACGGCCATCTCCAGCGCTGCGCCCTTGCGTGCCACGGTGTGCTCCCCCTATCACTTTGCTCTATCGGCTGAATCTATCGCCCGAACCTATCAAAGCGATACATCGAATGCGAACCTGGGCCGGCCCCCACCCCCGGACGGGGGTACCGCACATCACGTCCGCGTGGGTTGGGTAGGGCCTGGTCCGCCCCCGTACTCTCGTGGGGTTGTCCTTCCCCCGCCCCGGCCGCCGCCCGGGCACCGAGCTTCGGAGTCGATCAGTTGAGCAAGCGTCGTGCCGACGGGCCTGCGGTCAAGCGCAAGCCCCAGCGGCCCGGTCAGAAGAAGCCGGTGAAGCGTCGGTTGCTGACCGTCCTGAAGTGGCTGCTGATCGTCGGCCTGGTCGTCGCGCTGACCGGCGTGGGCGCGTTCTACTACGCCTACACCCAGACGACGATCCCCAACCCCAACGCCGACTTCCAGACCGAGACGACCAAGGTCTACTACGCCGACGGCAAGACCGAGCTGGGCCAGTTCGCGACCCAGAACCGCGAGTCGATCGCGTACTCCGAGATGCCGGACAACATCAAGCAGGCCGTGGTCGCGGCCGAGGACCAGAGCTTCTGGACCAACCAGGGCATCGACCCCAAGGGCATCCTGCGCGCCGCGTTCAGCAACGCCCGCGGCAACAGCACCCAGGGCGCGTCGACCATCACCCAGCAGTACGTGAAGATCCTCTACCTCACCCAGGAGCGCTCCCTCCAGCGCAAGCTCAAGGAGGCCTTCCTGTCGCTCAAGCTCCAGCGTGAGCAGAGCAAGCAGGAGATCCTCGAGGGCTACCTCAACACCATCTACTTCGGTCGCGGTGCCTACGGCATCCAGGCGGCCGCGATGGCGTACTTCGACGTCCCGGCCAAGGACCTCAACCTCAAGCAGGCCGCGGTGCTGGCGAGCGTCCTCAACGACCCCAACGACCTCGACCCCTCCGAGGGCAAGGACGCGAAGGCCGCGCTCAAGGACCGCTACACCTACGTCCTCGGCTCGATGGCCGACACCGGCGACATCACCGCCGACGAGGCCGCGCAGGCCTCCGAGACGCTGCCGAAGTTCCCGAAGATCCAGGCCGACAGCCAGTACGGCGGCCAGAAGGGCCACATGCTGCGCATGGTCCGCAACGAGCTGCGGCAGATGGGCTACTCCGAGGAGGCCATCGACGGCGGCGGCCTGCGCGTGACCACGACGTTCACGCCGGAGGCGATGGCGGCGGCCGAGGCGGGCGTGCTTGCTCAGAAGCCCGAGGGCTTCGGCGACAAGGAGCTCCACGTCGCGGCCGCGACCGTCGAGCCGGGCACCGGCGCGCTGCTCGGGTTCTACGGCGGCCAGGACTACCTCGACTCGCAGATCAACTGGGCCGAAGCCGGCGGCATGGTCGGCTCGACCTTCAAGCCGTTCACGCTGGCCACCGCGATCAAGGAGGGCTTCTCCCTCGAGGACACCTTCGAGGGCAACTCCCCCTACACGTTCCCCGACGGTCTCGAGGTCCGCAACGAGGGCGGCGGCGACGGCAACGACTACGGCGAGAACGTGACGGCCACCTACGCGCTCGAGGAGTCCATCAACACCGCGTTCGTCGACATGTCGGCCTCGATCCCCGACGGTCCGGAGAAGATCGCGGCGACGGCGAACCAGCTCGGCATCCCGCCGGCCAAGCCGAACAAGAAGTACCCCGGCATCCCGAAGATCAGCCGCGACCTGAGCCCCGACGACGCGCTGATCACCCTCGGCCGGGCCCGGATCAGCCCGATCAACATGGCCAACGCGTACGCCACCATCGCCAACGGCGGCGTGCGGGCCAACGTGCACGTCATCTCGAAGGTCGTCGACCGCACCGGCGAGGACCCCCAGGTCTACGACGTGGTCAACACCGACGCCCTCGACCCCGACATCAACTCCGACGTCTCCTACGCCATGCAGCAGGTCGTCGAGGAGGGCACCGGCCAGGCCGCGCTCGCCCTCGGCCGGCCGGCTGCCGGCAAGACCGGTACGGCGACCAACGACAAGGACCAGGTCTCCTCCGCCTGGTTCGTGGGCTTCACGCCCCAGCTCTCCACGGCCGTCATGTACGTCCGCGGCGACGGCGACGACCAGCTCGACGGCTGGCTGCCGACCTACTTCGGTGCGGCCTACCCCGCGCAGACGTGGACCGCGATCATGCAGCAGGACATGGAGGGCATGGACGTCGAGGAGTTCCCGCCGCCGGCCAACGTCGACGGCGAGGCCCCGACCGACGGCCACGAGCCCGAGCCGACCCCGCAGTCGACCCCGCGGCCCACCAAGAAGCCCAGTCCGACCAAGGCACCCAGCCCGACCGACGAGCCCACCGACGAGCCCACGGACGAGCCCACCAAGGACCCGACGGGCATCCCGACGACGGAGCCGACGCCGACCGTGGAGCCGACGCCGACCGTGGAGCCGACGCCGACGGTCGAGCCGACGCCGACCGTGCAGCCCACGCCCACGGTGGAGGCCACGCCGTCCCAGCAGCCGACGCCGAGCGCGCCGACCCAACAGGCGACGGCGTCGCCGGCAGCCGCGGCCCGGGAGCCGTCGGCGCCACCCACGCCACGCAACAGCGCGTCGATCCTCGGCCTCGTCTGACCCTGCCCCGGACGACGACAGGGCAATGACCGGGCACCCGACACCGATGTGATGAGGTAGCCGTCGTGCCGACCGACCAGCCACCGGAACGTCGGGTGCACCCGTCGGTCGAGGACCCTGGCGTACGGGCGCTGAGCGAGGGCGTCGGAGGTCCGATCGGTCCGCGCGCGGGTCGGCACTGGTGGTGGACCCCGGTCCGCGTCGTGCTGGCCATGACCGCGCTCTGCTTCGCGCTCGGGATGGTCAAGGACACCGCCTGCTACCAGGCCAGGTGGGCCGACTCCAACGTCAGCTACACCCACATGTGCTACTCCGACCTGCCCTACCTCTACACCGGGCGCGGGTTCGTCGAGCTGCACTGGCCGTACGCCGACGACGACGCGGTGCGGGCGAGGTACGCCGCGATGGAGTACCCCGTCGTCATCTCCTACTGGGCCTGGTGGTCGGCGAAGGTCACCCACGTGCTGAGCGGCTCGCCGGACGTGCAGGCGCGGGCCGGCGTCCCGGCCGACTCCCTCGCGGGCGATCCCGAGGTGCGCACGGAGATGCTCCGCTTCGTCGCGGTCAACGCGGTCGGGTTCGGGGCGCTGGCGCTGCTCGCCGCGTGGCTGCTGGCCGGGGTCCATCGGGGGCGGCCCTGGGACGCCGCCTTCTTCGCGCTGTCGCCGGCGCTGCTGCTCGCCGGCCTCGTCAACTGGGACATGTTGGCGGTCACCTGCGTCGCGGCCGCGCTGTGGGCGTGGTCGCGCGACCGCACGATCCTGACCGGCGCCATGATCGGCCTGGGCGTGGCCACCAAGCTGTTCCCGCTGTTCCTGCTGGGCGGCGTCCTCGTCATCTGCCTGCGACAACGCCGGTTCCGCGAGCTCGCCGAGGTCTACGCCGCCGCGGCCGTGACGTGGCTGCTGCTCAACGCGCCGGCGTACCTCGCCGGACCGGAGGACTGGAAGACGTTCTGGCGGTTCAACTCCGACCGCACCGCCGACCTGGGCTCGATCTGGCTGGTCCTCGACCAGCGCTTCGACCTGTCGATGACCGCGTCGACGATCAACCTGTGGTCATGGCTGTTCTTCGGGGCCTGGTGCGTCGCCGTCCTCGTGATCGGCCTGGCCGCCCCGGCCACGCCCCGGCTGGCCCAGCTCGGCTTCCTCGTGGTCGTCGGCTTCCTGCTCGTCAACAAGGTCTACTCGCCCCAGTACGTGCTGTGGCTGCTGCCCCTCGCCGTGCTCGCCCGGCCCCGGCTGCGCGACCAGGTGATCTGGCAGGCGACCGAGGTCGTCTACTTCGCGACCGTGTGGTGGTACCTCGGCAGCTTCCTGGCCCCGGCCGACGGCGGGGACGCGGCGTTCTACTGGTTCGCCATCGTCCTGCGGATGGCCGGCGAGCTGTACCTGGTGGGCATCGTCGTGCGCGACGTGCTCTGGCCGCGCCACGACCCGGTGCGGGAGCTCGGCTGGCGCGCGTACGTCCGCCGACCTCCAGCGGAGAGCTCGCTCTCGCTCAGGTGAGCACGACCCGGTCGAACGTCGTCGCGGTGAAGCGCACCCGGACGCCGACCTCGTCGCCGACCTCCGGGACGTGTGCGCCGGACGGCAGGAAGAGCATCGACGCCTGCATGTGCGGCGGCTCGGCGAACAGCCGCTGCTTGCCGTCGATGGTGAACGGCGACCGGACGAAGCCGACGGCGTCGAGGCCGCCGCGGGCCAGGGTGGCGGCCCGGGCCTTCATCGAGGAGTCCCCCGTGGGGGCGGCGAGACCGATGCCGTGGGCCGTGCCGCCGCTGACCACGACGATGTGGCCGGACTTCGGGGCGCTGCGACCGCGGTAGCCGAACAGGTCGCCCCGCTCGACCGGGTGCACGTCGAGCACGGTCGCGCTCACGTCCAGCGCGGACCGGTCGCCGAGCCACAGCCCGGTGCCGATGCGAGGACGGATGTCAAAGTCGGCGTGGGTCGTGCGCAGCCGCGTGAGCTCGTCGTCGGTGAGGTGCGAGACCCAGACGGCCGTGCGCCGGCCGTCCGCGAGGCCGGCCCCCACCACCTCGTCGACGAGGCGGTGCACCTCGGTCAGGTGGGAGCCGGTGCTCAGCGGCAGGTGCAGCGCGACCCCGGCGAGCCCGCGCCGCATGCTGCTCGCGTCGAGGACGTCGGCGGCCTCGCGCAGCTCGCGCGCGCTCAGGCCGTGGCGCAGCATGCTGGTGACCAGCTCGAGCGCGAAGCGGGCCCCGGGCTGGTGCTCCTGGAGGTCCCGCACGTCCTGCACCCGGGACACGGTGTGGACCACGCGGCGTTGGAGGTCTGCGGGCACCTCGAGCGCCGGGCCGAACGGCCGCCACGGGGTCATCACCAGGAGGTCGCCGGGGAACCGGCCGGCCACCTCGGGCAGCTCGGAGTACGTGCCGACGGCCAGGGTGTCGCAGCCGAGCCAGGCGGCCTTGCGGGCCAGGCGGCCGAGCCCGAAGCCGTACCCGTTGCCCTTCGCGACCGGGACCAGGCCGGGCTGGGACTCCGAGACCGCCCGCAGGTGCGCGCGCCAGCGGTCCCCGTCGACCGTGAGCGTCAGGCTCATCCGGCGCGCCGCTTCATGGCGACCTGGAAGCCGCGGTAGAGCAGCGGGCGGAGGGGGAGGTCCCACTCGCCGGCGTGCTCGACGGCCTCGCCGCCGGTGCCGACCTTGAACTGGATCAGGCCCGCGTGCGGGTCGTCGGGGTCGAGGGTGTCGGTGATGCCCCGCAGGTCGTAGACGGTCGCCCCGGACGCCAGGGCGTCGCGCATCATCGCCCACTGGACGGCGTTCGAGCCGCGGACCTCGCGCTTCTCGGTGGAGGAGGCGCCGTAGGAGTACCACGCGTGGGTGCCGACACGGACCGCGACGGTGGCCGCGACGAGGTCACCCTCGTGGTGGGCCAGCCACAGCGTGAGCCGGTCGGGCTCCTCGCCGCGCATGGCCTCGACCATGGTCCGGAAGTAGCCCAGCGGGCGCGGCGTGAAGTGGTCGCGCCCGGCCGTGTGCACGTAGAGGTCGTGGAACGCCTTGAGGTCGGCCGTCACGGTCTCGTCGGTCGAGCGGGAGACCACGACGCCCGCCTTGTCGGCCTTCTTGATGTTGCGCCGCCACTGCTGGTTCATCCCCGCCAGCACGTCGGCCTCGGTGAGGGGTGCGCCGTCCGCACCCGCCAGCGGTACCTGGAAGTTGTAGCGCGGCTGCCCGGCCGCGAAGCCGCCCTCGTCCCCGCCCTGGAGCCGCCACCCGAGCTCGTGCAGCTGCGAGACCACCCGTGCTCCCACCGGCTCGCGGTGGGTGGGGGCCAGGTCGTCGAGGCGCCGTACCTCGGGGTCGGCGATGCCCTGCTTGACCGCCGCGGCCGACCACCGACGGGTGACGACGGGCGGTCCCATCCGGACGGCGAACGCTCCGTTGCTCTTGAGGTGCCTGGCCATCGGGCGGAGCCAGGCGTCGAGGTCGTCGGCCGCCCAGTCGATGACCGGGCCCTCGGGCAGGTACGCGAGGGTGCGGTTGACGCGGACCTTCGGCACCGGGATCGACCGGTGCAGCACCAGCCCGGCGCCCACGAGGTCGTCCCCCGAGAACCAGCCCAGCGACTCGGCCCGCCACTCCGCCTTCACCCTCGCCCACGCGGGCGTCTGCAGGAAGCTGGTCGATCGCTGGGCACGTACGAACGCCAGGTGCTGCTCCGGCGAGATGGGCCGGACGCTCAGGTCGCTCGTCACCCGTCGAGGCTATCGGGCGCCCAACACCGATTCGTCTGCGACTCCCAGCGGGGAAATCCGCATGGAACCGCAGACGAATCGGTGTTGCGCGACGATCAGGGTTCGACGGTGACTTTGATGGCCTCGCCGTTCTTCACGATGGTGAAGGCGTCGAGCACCCGGTCGAGGGGGATGTGCTCGGTGATCAGGTCCTTGACGGGGACCTGGCCGGTGGAGATGTACTCGAGCGCCCGCTTGTTGTGCTCGGGGGCCGAGCCGTTCGCGCCGTGGATGTGCAGCTGGCGGTAGTGCACCAGGTTGCTGTCGCACTTGATGAACGGGTCGGTCTTGGGCAGCCCGCCGAAGAACGAGATGCGCCCGTTGCGGGCGGCCATCGAGATGGCCTGCTCCTGCGTGACGTTGGCGGCGGTCGCGGTGATGATCACGTCGGCCCCGCGGCCCCCGGTCAGCTCCATCACCCGCTCGACGACGTCGACCTCGGCGCCGTTGATGGTCTCGTCGGGCTGGACGGCGTCGGCCGACATCTTCAGCCGCTCGGCGTTGACGTCGACGAGGTACACCGGGCCGCACTCGTGCACCCCGCGCGCGATGCGGATGTGCATGCACCCGATGGGGCCGGCGCCGAAGACCACCACGGTGTCGCCGGCCTCGATGCCCAGCAGCTCCTGGGCGTTGATGGCGCAGGCGAACGGCTCGGCCGCGGACGCCTCGTCATACCCGACGTTGTCGGGGATCCGGTTGAGCCCGTCGACCTTGAGCACCTGCTTCGGCACGATCATGTACTCGGCGAAGCCGCCGTCGTACTGGTAGCCGACCGAGGTCTGGTTCTGGCACACGGCCATCCAGCCCTTGTTGCACTCGTAGCAGTCGCCGCACGGCACGGCCGCGATCACCTGGGCGCGGTCGCCGGGCTTCCAGTCGGAGCCGTACGTCGTGTTGACGTCCGCGCCGACCTCGACCACCTCGCCGGCGATCTCGTGGCCGATGGTCCGCGGCGGGCTGAGGTTCTGGTGCCCGTTGTAGAAGATCTTGACGTCGGTCCCGCAGGTGGAGCAGTTCTTGACCTTGAGCTTGATCTCGTCGGGGCCGCACTCGGGTTCGGGGACGTCCTCGACGCGGACGTCCTCGGGCGCGTAGAAACGAAGAGCCTTCATGGCCGCACGGGTCCTTTCGCGGTCGCGGGTGGGATGCACCGACGCTATCGCCCTCGGCACGCAGAAAGCCACACAAACGGGCAGAAAACTCTGCCCGAATGCTTGGCAATGTGCCCGATTCGGTGCAGACTGACCGCATCGAGACGTGACAGGCGTCACGCCCTGGATAGAGAGGAATCTCGATGGCATCGACTGCCACGACCGCAGCGCCCCGGGGAGGGGCGCGCGTCCACGTGCAGAGGTTCGGCACGTTCCTGTCCAACATGATCATGCCGAACATCCCGGCGCTGATCGCGTGGGGCCTCTTCACCGCACTGTTCATCGACGTCGGGTGGCTCCCGAACGCGGACCTGGCGACCATGGTCGGTCCGGCGATCCACTACCTGCTGCCCATCCTGATCGCCGTCACCGGAGGCTCGATGGTGCACGGCCCCCGCGGCGCCGTCGTCGGCGCGTTCGCCACCTTCGGCGTGATCGCCGGGTCGGACCTGCTGGTCGCGGAGTTCAACCTCAAGCTCGCTGAGGGCGAGCAGCCGCTCGGCCAGATCCACATGTTCATCGGCGCGATGATCATGGGCCCGTTGGCGGCCTACGTCATGAAGCGCCTCGACGCCTTGTGGGAGGGCAAGGTCAAGGTCGGCTTCGAGATGCTCGTCAACATGTTCTCGGCCGGCATCACGGCCTTCGTCATGTCGATCGTCGGCTTCTTCGTCCTGGCCCCGATCGTCAACAAGGTCATGGAGGGTCTGGGCAACATCGTCGAGACCCTGGTGGACAACAACCTGCTGCCGCTCACCTCGGTCATCATCGAGCCGGCGAAGGTCCTGTTCCTGAACAACGCGATCAACCACGGTGTGCTGACGCCACTCGGCATCCAGGAAGCGGCCGAGCAGGGCAAGTCGGTGCTGTTCCTCCTGGAGGCCAACCCCGGCCCCGGTCTCGGGCTGCTGATGGCCTACACCGTCTTCGGCACCGGCATCGCGAAGGCCACCGCCCCGGGTGCGGCCATCATCCAGTTCTTCGGCGGCATCCACGAGGTCTACTTCCCCTACGTGCTGATGAAGCCGAAGCTGATCATCGCCATGATCCTCGGCGGCATGACCGGTGTGTTCGTCAACGTGACCCTGGACGTCGGGCTGCGGGCACCGGCAGCGCCGGGCTCGATCTTCGCGGTCTACGCGCAGACGGCCAAGGGTGACTACCTCGGTGTGACCCTGGGCGTCTTCTCCGCGGCTGCGGTCACCTTCGCGGTGGCGGGTCTGCTCCTCAAGCTGGAGCGTGGGGACGGCGAGGACGACCTCGCTGCCGCCACGGCCGGCATGGAGGACATGAAGGGACAGCGCTCCGTCGCCTCCGCCCTGCTGGGCGGCGGGCCGGCCAAGCGGGAGATCCGGACCATCGTGTTCGCGTGCGACGCGGGCATGGGCTCCTCCGCCATGGGCGCCTCGGTGCTGCGCAAGAAGATCCACGACGCCGGCCACGGCGAGGTGACCGTCGTGAACAAGGCGATCTCCAGCCTGACCGACACCTACGACCTGGTGGTCACCCACCAGGACCTCACGGACCGGGCCATGCGGTCGACCGGGTCGGCGATCCACGTCTCCGTCGACAACTTCATGGCCAGCCCGAAGTACGACGAGATCGTCGAGCTCATCGAGCAGTCCAACGCAGGATCGGGCGGGTCCGTCGCTCCCTCATCGGGCGGGCCGGTGGCCAATGACGTGCTGTCGGTGGGCTCGATCGTGCTCGGCGGCTCGGCCAAGGACCGGGATGCCGCGATCGAGGAGGCGGGCCAGCTGCTGCTGGCAGCCGGCGCTGTCGACGCGGCGTACGTCGCCTCCATGCACGAGCGGGAGCAGTCGGTCTCGACGTTCATGGGCAACGGACTGGCGATCCCGCACGGCACCAACGAGGCCAAGGGCTCGATCCGGCGGACGGCGATCTCGTTCGTGCGCTACGACCTGCCTCTGGACTGGAACGGCAAGCAGGCCGAGTTCGTGATCGGCATCGCGGGGGCGGGTGACGACCACTTGGCGCTGTTGTCGCGCATCGCCGAGATCTTCGTCGACGCCGACCGGGTCGCCGAGCTGCGCGCCGCCCGGACACCCGACGAGGTGCTGTCCGTCCTCCAGGGCGTCCGCGTCTAGCGGGCCGTCGGGCTCAGGACCAGGAGCCGCGCACCGGTGAGAGGCCGGTGCGCGGCTCCTTCCGTCTGCGCGGTCACTCGACCAGCGCGGTGACGGTGTCCCAGGCCTCGCTGGTCGGGTCGATCATGGCCGAGTGGTCGCCGGGGACCTCGTGGAGCGAGGCCGGCGCCCCGGCCGCCTCGGCCGCGGCGACGTACGCCGTGGACTGCTCACGGGGCACGATCTGGTCGTCGGCGCCGACGACGCAGTCCACCGCACAGTCGGCCGGGACGAGCTGGATCGGGTCGCCCTGGGCGTAGTTCTCCGGCACCTGGGCCGGTGTGCCACCCATCAGCAGGTCGACGTTGCCCGCGCCGAGCCCGAGCCGCGACGCCTCGGTCAGGTCGAGCACACCGGCCAGCGAGACGCAGCGGGTGACGGTGACGGCGGACGTGCCACCGGGCGTGGTGTCGCGGCGCGACGCCCCCCACACCGCGAGCGTGCCTCCCGCGGAGTGGCCGACCAGGCGCACGTCGGAGGTGTCGACGGTGTCGAAGGTGGTGAGGTGGTCGATCCCGGTCGCCACGTCCTCGAAGGTCGCCGGCCACCCGCCGCCCCCGCCGATGCGCCGGTACTCGAGGTTCCACACGGCGTACCCGTCGGCCTGCAGGGCCCGGCACATCGGCTGCATCGCCTCGGCGACGAAGCCGTCGGCCCAGTACCCGCCGTGGATGACGACCACCGTGGCGAGGGGGATCCGGGCGGGCAGGTACAGCTCGCCGAACTGGGAGGGATCCGGGCCGTAAGCCACCCTGCTCACGCTCGGGTCGCGCTGCGCCACCGCGCTGCTGCAACCCGTGAGGCCGAGCGCCGTTCCCGCGGCGGCCGCCAGCAACCCGCGACGGCTCAGTCCGCGGAGGGGGCTCAGCGTCACATGCGCTCCCGGAGGAACGCGAAGTCGGCGAGGTGCTCGGCCGCTCCTCCGGGGGTCTCGCAGATGACGGGCGCGCCGGCGTCGCGGACGACCGCCGCGAGCAGGTCGGGGTCGATCTGGCCGGCGCCGAAGTTGGCGTGGCGGTCGGCACCGGAGTCGAACTCGTCGCGGCTGTCGTTGCAGTGCACCAGGTCGATGCGGCCCGTCACCTTGAGGACGTCCTCGACAACGGTCTCGAGCGCGTTGCCGCCCGCGTGGGCGTGGCAGGTGTCGAGGCAGAACCCGACCATGTCGCTGCCGGTCTTCGCCTTGGCGACGGCATCGAAGACGCGGTCGATCCGTTCGAGGTACCGCGTCATCGCGTTGTCGCCGCCCGCCGTGTTCTCGATCAGGAGGGGGAGCTTGAGGTCGGTCGCCTCGATCGCCTTGCGCCAGTTGTCGAAACCGACCTCGGGGTCGTCGTCGCGGTTGACGTGGCCGCCGTGCACGATCAGGCCCTTGGCGCCGAGGGCCGCCGCCGCGTCGACGTGTTGCTGGAGCAGCTTGCGCGACGGGATCCGGATCCGGTTGTTGGTGGTGGCGACGTTCACGATGTACGGCGCGTGGACGTAGAGGTCGACCCCCGCCGCGGCCGCGTCGTCGCGCAGCCCCTCGAGCCCGCCGGCGTACCGGACCTCGGGGCCCTTGTAGCCCTGCGGGTCGCCCAGGAAGAACTGCACCAGGTCGGTCTCGCGGGCCTGCGCCTCCGCGACCGGGTCCTGCTGCTCGACGTGCGCGCCGATCCGGGTCATGGGGACCAAACTATCTCCGCCTTCCGACACGTCCCGAAACCGGGATAGTCCGTGACGAAACTGTCGTTGAAACGCCCGATGGACGACGGTTACGTCACGGACTATCGCGAGACTGGCCGGATGACCCTCGATCTCAGGCATCGGTTCGCGGCGGGGCGTGGATACCTGGGGGCGGCGACGCTGGGGCTGCCCGCCGACGTCACGGTGGCGGCGCTGCGCCGGGACGTGGAGACGTACGCGACGGGTACCGTGGACGTGATGGCGTACACCGCGTCGGTCGAGGCGGCCCGGGGCTACGCCGCCACCCTGCTGGGCGTCGTACCGTCCCGCGTCGCGGTGGGCTCGCAGGCGTCGGTGTTCGTCGGGCTCGCGGCGGCGGCCGCGCCGCCGGGGGCCGAGGTGGTGTGCGTCGAGGGTGACTTCGCGTCCGTGGTCCGGCCGTTCCTGGCCCGCGGTGACCTGCGGGTGCGGCAGGTGCCGCTCGCCGAGCTGGCCGGTTCCGTGGGACCGGACACCTGGATGGTGGCGTTCGCGCTGGTGTCCTCGAGCACCGGCGAGCTCGCCGACGCCGCAGCGGTCTCGGCGGCCGCACGCGCGACGGGCGCGCGCGTGCTGGTCGACGTCACCCAGGCGACGGGGTGGCTGCCGACGACCGACCTCGAGGCCGACCTCGTCGTCTGCCACACGTACAAGTGGCTCTGCGCGCCGCGCGGCAGCGCGTTCGCCGCGTTCTCCGAGCGCGCGCAGGAGGAGATCCGGCCCCTCACCGCTGGCTGGTACTCGGCCGCGGACCCGTGGGCCTCCTGCTACGGGCCGGAGCTGGACCTGGCCCCCGACGCCAGCCGGTACGACGTCTCGCCCGCCTGGCACGCCTGGGTCGGCGCCGAGGCCGCCCTCGGCTTCGCGGTCTCGCTCGACGCCGCCGAGGTGCACGACCACACCGTCGGCCTGGCGAACGGGTTCAGGGAGCGGATCGGCCTCGGTCCCTCCGACAGCGCGATCGTGTCCTGGCCCGACCCGGACGGCGCGCACCTGGCGGCGTTCGGAGCGGCCGGCGTTGTCGCGTCCGGCCGGGCCGGCCGGGCACGGGTCTCCTTCCACCTCTGGAACGACGAGGAGGACGTCGACCTCGCGGCCCGCTCGCTGGGGCGCTGAGCGGGGGGTGGCGCCGTACTTGGCGTGGGTTTCCTGAACGTGGCGTGCCTCGCTAGCCACGCCATGTTCAGATTTCCCCGGCCGGCCGGTGAAATCTCGCGGCCCCGATAACCGATCGTCGGGGGTCGGTGGCCGGTGCGACCATCGAGGGCGATGACCCAGCCCACCTCCGAGACCACGCTCGCGTCGTTCTGGCAGCGGCTCCCGCGCGAGGGCAAGTGGCTGCTGTCGACGGTCGCGGTCCAGCTCTTCGGGCGCGGGCTGACGCTGCCCTTCACGGTGATCTACCTCCACGAGGTCCGCGGCATGGGGCTCGACGTGGCCGGCCTGCTGATGGCGTGGATCTTCGCGGTCGGCGTCATCGTCACCGGGCCGGGCGGCGCCGCGGTCGACCGGTTCGGCGCGCGCCTGGTGACCCTGGTGGCCTGCCTCGTGCACATGGTGGGCGTGGGCGTCCTGGCCTTCGCCGACACGGTGCCGAAGGCGGTCGTGGCCACCACGCTGATGGGTGTCTCGGGGGTCACCTGGCCGGCGTTCAACGCGATGGTCGCCGCCATCGTCGAGGGCCCGCTCCGCCAGCAGTACTTCGGCGTCAACTTCGCGCTGGTCAACCTCGGCATCGGCCTCGGCGGCATCGTCAGCGGCTTGTACGTCGACGTGTCCCGGCCGGAGACGTTCACCCTGATCTACCTGGGCGACGCCGCGTCGCTGCTGATCCCGGTGGTGCTGCTCCTCGGACCGCTGCGCCACGTGCACGCCCGCGCCGACAAGCCCGAGGACACCACGGGCATCCCCACGTCGTACCTCCAGATCCTCCGCCAGCCGGCGATGGCGTGGCTGCTGCTGCTCACCTTCATCGGCACGTTCGTCGGGTACGGCCAGATGGAGGCGGGCTTCCCGGCGTTCGCCCGCGAGGCCTCCGAGGTCAGCACCCGCACGATCGGCTGGGCGTTCGCGGCGAACACCGCGGTCATCGTCGCGGCCCAGTTCCTGGTGCTGCGCCGCATCGCCGGCCACCGGCGCACCCGCGTGCTGATGGTGATGAGCCTGGTGTGGGTGCTGGCGTGGACGGTGCTCGGCCTGACCGGGCTGGTCGCCGGCACGCTGGTGGCGGCGTTCGGCGTCGTGCTGTTCCACGTCCTGTTCGGCTTCGGCGAGACGATGTTCCAGCCGACCATCCCCGCGATGACCAACGACCTCGCGCCCGACCACCTCCGCGGGCGCTACAACGCCCTGTCGTCCGGCTTCTTCCAGCTCGGTGGCATCGCCGGGCCCGTGGTGGCGGGCTTCATGCTGCGCCACGACCAGACGGTGGCCTTCATCGTGATGGTGGCGGCCGGCTGCCTGTCGCTGATCGGCCTGGCGCTGGTGCTCGAGCGGCGCATCCCGGCGAAGGCCAACGGCATCGACGTGCCGGAGACCGAGGTCGAGGGGCTGGCCGAGCGACCCCATCCGGTCGTGGACACGGTCTGAGGCTCACCGGAGGAGCACCCACGACGCGAGACCGCCGACCAGCCCGGCGACCGTGAAGACGGCGAGGACGCCGCACGCGTACGGCGTCCGCGGCGGCGGGTCGGCGTACAGCGTGCGCACGTCCGGGGGGTCGGGGTGGGCCTGCCAGGGCGCTCCGGCGGGGACGCCGAGGGCACGCAGCCGGTCGAGCGCCG